>Ga0209611_10000866_pt1 | contig 48455 bp, 26 predicted proteins | sample S1TSphgellanicum_3_FD_187693 | JGI IMG/M metagenome (GOLD analysis project Ga0209611, IMG submission 187693) | Host-associated microbial communities from peat moss isolated from Minnesota, USA - S1T2_Fc - Sphagnum magellanicum MG (SPAdes) (version 2) | ecosystem: Host-associated > Plants > Peat...
TGTTGGTTTCAAACCAAGCATTGCAGGAGTTTCGACTACTTTACAATTGTTGGGTGAAAGGATGAAAGGTTACGACAACAAGTGTAAGACAAGTGCAAGTGCGTGCTCATCTGATTGATCAGAGAGGGGTGCAGGCAAACACACACACACAGATCGTCAAAACACAAAAACATGGGTTCATTTAAGATGTTAGTTTTATTAATTGGGCCGCCATCGGTTCATATATATATATATAATCATGTGACATTTTTATTCGTTGGGCTGCAACTCTGAACAACAATTAGTTTTTGGGTCATGCCATTCATAATGGCAATGACACACCTGCTGCAGAGATTTGTAAGGGGGGCAGACCATCAATTCAATTCTCTTATGGTATGGTGCAACAACAAACAACAACTCAGAGGTCATGTTGTTGTTGCAATTTTGGCAGGAATGTTGCTCAGGTTATGATTTGGCAGCAAAAGTGTAAGGCAAGTTGCAGGGAGACACAGGCAAACAAACGCTGTTGCAATAGCCTGCAAACTGTGACCGCACGCAGCAAGCGTAAGCAAGTTAAGCTTTTTACACATACATACATACATACATACTTCAGAATGACAGAATGAATGTCTGCCAACAAACAAAAAGATTTATAACTAACTGAATGTCCTTCCTTATCTCGGGTCTTCATTCAACCCCCATTTGCATTTCAGCCTTTGTTTTTCTTAGAAAATCTTTGACTTGTAGTGGAAGAAAGAAGCTCCATGCGTTCAGAGACTCTTCCTTCTTCCCCTGCCCCCTATACTTGTTAGCAAAAATTGTACTCTCCTCAAAGTTGGACTTTAGTTGGACTTTTATTATTTTTTGGTTTGCTGAAGTCCTCCTCCTTTTTGTGTACTTGGGATCAATCCTTGTTGGAAACCACACACACTTTGGATGCCTCTCTATTTCACACTTTTTGGTGTGGCATTTGCAGCTTTCATGTTATGTGCAATGGGTCAAAGGGTGGTGGTTGTCTGTTGTAGTTTTGAGGCAACAACATAGTTTTGACTGGAGAAATCTCTGCCCAGCAGCAAGTACTAAGGTAGGTATACCAATAACTAAATTGATGCCCAATGTTCGAGTAGTACCCAATCTCTGAAGTGGTACCCAATAACAAATTCTAAGCTAATTGAAATCTGCTCTTATGAAGCTGGTTATCAGCTCACCTGCTTGATCATCTCTTTGCTAGAACATGCATAGAGAAAGTAGATCCAAATTTTTAACCCATATGAATATTGTTAGCGTGTGAATATGGCAATGAACACTGCAACTCCATTTCAAGCTAATTTTTGAAACCTTTACTTGGAGCATACACACGATTATTCTTGTGGAATTGCACTCATTTTGATCCCATACTATAAATGTTGTGATCTGAATAGATGAATTGGAATATATAGTAGAGTATGGGTTCCAATGAAAAAAAAAAAGGTAAAATTGTATCGTTGGGTTGCTTTCCCCCAATTAAGCATAGACCTTTTTTTCTTGTGAAAGAAAAGATTTATTTTTTGTTCTTATGTTTTTGTCACATATTGCATGGGGATTGTGTGAATTGAGCTAGGCTCATGAAATTCCTTTGTGATCATTTGTGGCCCTAAGTATCATGATGGTGATATATGCAACATGACAAGTTGAATTGGTGTTGTAGTGAACACACAGAAATTGTTGGAAATGCCATCTAACTTATTCCACCCAAGCTAACAATAAATGTGGACTTTTATGATTTTTTTTGGACAAAAAATCAATAGGATCATCATGAATTGGCTTTTGACTCCCCAACCAACCACACAAGGTGAATTCAACAATTTGGTTGTAGTATGTCCAACACACAACATTTCCATATCCCAACACAATCAATTGTTGTGTCCCATGTGTAATAACTTACAAGATCATTTTTGGGTTGCTTCCATCTATTGGGTGAAGAGTTACACACAAGGGTCCTTTTTTTCATCCCTTGGTCACGCTTTGCATGGGACTTTGAGCAAGACCCATGAAGTCCTCAATGATCATTTGTGGCCCCTTAAGCATCATGGTGGTGGTGGTATGAAGAAGGCAGGAACACCAATTTCCAAGTTAAACAGATGACAATATAAATGGTTCCCACAATCGAGCATTTTGAAAGACTTATTACCAAGGCATCTTTTTTTCACATCTCTTTTGTTTCAAATATTGCATGGGGCTTTGGGTGGCAAGGCCAATGAAGCCATTAATGACTATTTGTGGCCCCAAGCATCATGCTAGTAGCTATACGAAGAACCACTACAAAAAGTTAAATAGGTGGCCATCAACAATATACACTAAAATTGTTAGGAAGAGCATCTGAGCTAGTTAGGCCCAAGTGCCACAAATAGGGGCACTTCATGGTGTTTGGTGGGGGCCCAAACCCAATGAATAGGAGCATCATGAATTACTTTGGAGTTCACAATAAAAGTTGTATACAAACAAACTAATAATGTCCAACACAAATATCCATGTTCCCAATGCAATCAAGTTGTTGTGGCCCATGCATGCATTCTTCATAATACTTTCCCTACCAAACTTTATTAATTGCTTCAAATTTCCAACACATTTCAGCCTTGTGTAGTTGTTGTTGTTGGGGGACCCGGGCTACTCCTTCTTGGTCATGCTTCCCCTCCAGTGGGTTTCCTAACAAGTGGCTCCTAGTGTAATGGCTTTGCCCCTTATGGCAATTTCAAACTAGCAAGTGGATCCTAGTGTAATGGCTTGGCTTGGCCCCCCTTATGGCAATTTCAAAGTAGTAAGTGGCTCCTAGTTTAATGGCTTTGCCTCTTATGGCAATTTCAAACTAGCCATAGTCAAAATAAGAAATGTTCCATGAAGTTCCCAAAAAATGAAACCATAGTTCAAAATGTGAGACAAAATGCAAAACTATATATTAGAGTTATCTTGAAAATCACCTTGTCTTTAGGCTTGTCATTGGGCCTCCAAAGTTTTGACCTATCTTTACAATCATCCATCTACGAGGACGAAAATTAAAAAATCAACATGAGACCTGCACTATTTTAACATCCTCTCTTTCTTGCTCTTGCCATCTCTCTTTCTCTCTCAAACAACAAACACAAAATTTCATCAATTCCAACAACCTCTCTTTCTCTCTCTCTCTCTCTCTCTTTCTCTCTCTCTCAACACAACACAAATACACAAAATTTCAACTTAATTTTTTTTAACTCATCTCTGCCAATACAATTGTGCTTGCACACACTTGCCACACACACAAAAAACACCCAGAAAAACCAAAAAACCTCCTATTTAACAAAAACAGTTTTTTTTCCTAATCCTTTTGCTTCTCTCTCACATGCAAATCTCTACACCCTCGAAACAAAACAAAAACCCACCAAAAAACAAATTTATCCTATGTGTTGAAAATAGTCATTTCATCATTTTTTTTCTTGTATCCTTTCTATTTGTTACACAAATCTCTTCATACACACACAAAATCTGTTCTCTACTAGCTGATTTTATCCTATTTTTCTCCCCTTGCTAATCATGGTTCATGCACTTGAATCTCTCCCAATCATTGTGAAAAACAACCAATTTTCCAAACTGCATGGGTGCAAAATCTCTATAAATGATGCCAAGAACAAGCGTGAAAAAGAAGGGTCATTATGCTAAATCCCAAAAGACAAAAACAGTATCAAGAAATCACAAATTTCAATGCATTTTTTAATTGCACCCCTTGTTATTTCTTCAACTATGGTCCATACCATGTTTCACATTCCACCACATGCATTGGCCAAACATAATGTTCCCTTCAAAATCTTGTCAAATTTACAAATAACTTTATTGTCATTCCATAGTCTCTCCCTTATAAAAGTACCTAATAAATAAACAAAAAACCACACAATCCCATTGAAGAACTTCCAAAATTGAAACACAAACAAGAAAAGAAATAAGCAATGCTTTCACTAAAAAACCAAAACCAACAAATTTTAATATGTGGGTCATATTCTAATGGCTTGCCCATCTTGACAAGTTCAAAATAGCACCACCTAAAATATGAAATGTTTCATGATGTTCCCATGAAAGGAATTCATGGTTCGCACTTGTAAAATGTGTGACGAAATGAAAACCATGTATTATTTTGTAATCTCTCCCTTTAAAATTAGAAGAGCCAATGAATGAACATACACTCACACTATCTCATCTTAGAATTTCAAAAATGAAATGCCAAATTTAAAAAATAATTTTTAAAAACTCCACAAAACAAAACAATTTCAACAAACTTCATTCAAGGCATTTTATGGGGAACTACAAAATATATTACAAAGAAAGCAATGTTTCCTCTATGAGTCTAAATTGTTCACCACCCAAAACTTCCCTTTTGCTTACATATTGCCAATGGAGCAATAAAAGCAATAATTTATGTCAACAAAGAATTTGGCATAAAAGGCAAGGATATTGATTAACAAATAAGATACATAAAGGAATTTCTCACAAAAAAAAATTTGGGTAATCTGTGTAGAATTGAGAGAATTTGTTTATTGGAATCTATAATCATCAACTAATCATTTAAGTTGCAATGGAAGCAAAGTGGGAATTAAATTGTTGCAAATAATTTGAGAAGTATGGTAATTCTATCACCTAAGTGGAAAGAGTTGTGAAACATACTATTCAATTTGGAGAAGTCTTGGACTAGAAAAAAAACATGGTTGATAACTTAGATCATTTTGTGTTATTCATACTAACAAATTTTGAGGAATAAAACAAAAATTTCTCAAAGAAAATCAAAGATCAATGCATGCATTAATGGAAAATGCTTTCCATAATCCACCATAAGAGTAATAATTGGTGATTGAAGAGAGATGAAGCCATTTCCAAGTTAATGCAATAATAGTTGATGGGAAGGGTGTTTACTTGTATGTAAATTGTTTAAAATGCAAAAATTCTTGTGAAGGTCAACAATGCATAAATTTCTCAAGTGGGATAAAAGAAAATTGAAACAATTTTTGAATATGATTTGAGCCATGGATTTTCCATGTAAGTGAAAAAATTGAAAATTATTTTTATAAACAAAGGTTGAATAGTAATATGGGCCTATGAAAAAAATATTTGATCTAATAATTGTTTCCTTAATAATTGATTTTGAAAGCATTTTGTATTTTTACCATGATATTCTAGTTGTGTAAGAAATGAAGTTTAGTGATGGTGTGTCATATTGTTGATGCAATAGATGGAAAAAGGTTACATGTCACAAGAATGAATCACATTTGTGAACAATAAGCATCAACACAATTGTCACATGGTAAGAGGTTACATGTTACAAGAATGAATTGCATTTGTGAAAAATTAACATCAACACAATTATCACATGGTAGGAGATAGCATGCTACAAAAATAAATTGCATTTGTGAACAATAAGCATTAATTGACTTGTGATAATTTTGTGATACATGAATGTTATATGTGAATTTGTAATCCCCTTCTTTTGCTACCCCAACAAACTTCTTTTTTTTAATTGTTGTTGAGATAATGGCATCATGTGTTGAAAATTTGAATCCAAATCAAAGTGGTGATAAGATACGATTCAAAGCACAAATTGTTTTTTTAAATGCCCACAAATGTCTCATCAAGATCTCGTATAGAACATGATTCCAAAATCATGTCTAGTATGTCAACCTTGAAGCTTGAAAAATAGTAAGAATATAACAATGAAATTGAGAAAAATGTTCAATCTAATTTCTATACTCTTGTTCTCCTTTACATGATTTTCAACATTTGCAAGAGTTACATAATTAATTCATAATTACATGATACCAAGGTCAAATTTATGTATAAAAGAAAGACCCAAATGAAGAGTGTTCCTTAATTGAAGCCTTGGAATTGAGGGTGGTAACCCACAAGGTTGAAAATTAAGGAACATTCCACACAAGGGGACTTCCACTACTAAAGAAACTAGGTTAATTATGTTATATTTCTAGCATTTGTTTTCATGTCAAACTAGGAGCCTAATGTTAAGCTGATGGTTTAACTTATGGTTTTTTGTACACATGTCAACTTCATTTTCAATATTTTTTTGTGTTTTTTAATATATTTGACAAAAGGAAAAAAATCACAAGAATGCATTACATATTCACATAATGCCCTAGCAATTGATATTGTGGAAATCAAATGCCTTCATATAATAAAACTAAAGCCACATAAAGTGGGAACTTTACACTAAGCAATTGTGACCAATATTGGGCAAGTATGTTGACAGAACTCATATATATAGGTCTAAGATTCAAAATTTTGATATATTTGGTAAGGATCTAAAATAAAAATTGCATACAAAATATATTCAAAAATATATATGAAAAATAGGTTCTGTTAATTGTTGGTATGAATTTTATTTTTCATAAAGACTTGAGACCAACTTCATATTAGAGCAATATAAATCTCAATATGATGTACATATTTTTTTCATGTTAGCGAATAATTAGACTTAGTCTTTAGTACACTAGTATGAAACTTTTAAACAAGATTGATATTAATATTTTAGTATGTTTTCAAGTTTGGAATAATTATATTTTTTGTGAAAAGCCATTTTTTTAAGAAATTACTTTCTCAAAACATCAAATTTTAAGGAAATGATTTGCATGTAACTTTGAGATTTTGAGATAGTTGTGTACAAGGTTGTATTTGAAGTCTATTGTATTATTTTTTTCCTTATTCTATATCTAATAAGTGGGTGATTAACTAGTTGCTTGTTTACCTACCTATGCCCATTGAATAAAGTGAAATCCATACTACTTGTGCAACAAAAACTTTAATGAGGAGAGGATATTGTGCAATTCTTCTTTTTTTAATGAGATTTTTTCATGGATATTAAGTGCAATGAGTTGAATTATTTTTTTAAAATCACCATTATGTCAAGTTAAAAATTTCATAAGTTACCATTTTAATTGCCAACATTAATTTTGAAAATTAAAATAAGTGTCAAACCAATTAAGGTGTTATGGTACTAAGTTGGTATGATTTTATTTTTAAAGTTTCAATACCATTACCAATTGGTATCTTTGAAAATAGATATTCACCCAACATGAGTTGTGAGTCAACTTCCTCTTTGGTGAAATTGGTGGTACATACCAATGTTGGTTAGTTACCATTGTTTTTTTTTAAATAACCATCGGATAGGTTTTATTTTTATTTTTAAATGGGACCACACATTATATTTATATACATATATATAATTGGGTGCCAAGTAAGCTTGCACCTTTTTAATTGTATACAAATTATGATTCCATTCCTTTTGCATGATAAGCCGAAATGGAATATATGGATAAAATATACATGTTGGTGTGAGTGGTGTGGTACGCTAATGACAACAACACACTTGACCTATAAATGTCATTTGAATTTTTTTTAGTCTATAATTAAAATGAAAAAGACATTAATGTGTGAACACAATCACATGAGTCTCATACATTTAATTAGGTGACGCTTAAAACAATCCTTAAAAGTAATGTGATAGATTGCAACAATTTATTATACTAACTCTTAAACAATGCATTTGAGCATTACTATTTTTTTTGGTTATTATATTTATTGACTATATTCATTTCAAATTTATCCAAATTTTATGATTTATCTTGGACATTGTTAAGTGATAGCGTACAATTGATAAAAAGCGATAGTTGAAAGTTCATTTTGTAATGTGGCAATTGCAAAAACAAGTATGTGTTTGAAAGGAAAACAAGTTTGTGTTTCAATTTAATCCATTTCCAAATGGGTACTAAAAATAAAATAAATTTTATCTTCAAAAGTGCATTGTTGTTATTTTCATTTTTTAACACCATTCTTGTAAGTGATCACATGTTAAGGCTACTTATCAAACGTCATTTTATATCTTGTCTTACATCTTTTCTTTGTAATGTTTTGGTCTTATACATGAAATTTATTTTACAATTGGTGATTGTAAAACTTTGAAAATAATCTTGAACATATTTTGGATGCAAGTGTAAATGTGCATGATTTGGCTATCAAGATAATTCATTATTCATGTATCATGTTTTTGCAAAGGCAACAACTGGTTGTGTTCACATCATATCATACATTAATGGCGAAGAATCAAACATACATGTGAATTTTAGTTAGGTAATTTTTATTTTTTAACTTTTGCATTTCCAAAGAACTTTGCCAACTTTTTGTGATATCTTAATGCATTGTGCTATATTTCTTCATATTGAAATAGTGATGCTTACACATATGTGATGTTGATAGGGTAATTTTTAGCTTGCATATTTCAAGAATTATCTTTGATCAAAGCCTTTGATTAAAAAACATTTAGGTTTAAGGTCAAGGTTGAAGATTTAATTTGCATGTCCAGCAAGGATTTTAAATTTATGGTTTGTCAAATGATATTACAAATTTCTTTTGCGATAGATCCTTACACTATTATAGGTTAGGTCTGTAAATTCCTACCTTTGTTTACTAAAGAAATAAAATCATTTCAAACATTTGATTATTTTTCTTCAATAACAAATCAAATTAATAGAACATGAATCACATGCACAATGTTTTAAATGGTTGTTGGGTTCATATATATATAATTTCAAATTATCAATCATTCACACATTGTGTCACTAAATCTACAACTTATCACATAACATTTTACACACACACACACACACACACAGGTGTTTTTTTTTTGGGCAAATTTTTGCAACATGGCAATAATAAAAAAGAAGTTGCAAAAAACCCATGTGGTTTTTCTTGGAAAAAAAATGGGCTTATGTTACCACATTCTGGAAGGTAAATTTTATCGAAACCGGTATTTTATTGAAATTTTATCGAAACAAAACTTTCCTTACCAAATTTCCTCTACCGAAAACCTTTTTACTAAAATTAATTTTTACTATTGATTTTAAATTGTGTATATTTAGATTTTTTCAGGGAGGATTAGGCTAACTGCTTGTTCCACCACTTTTGATTTTCTTTTTTAGAGGTACTCAAGGTTTTGTCCTTTTGTGAACTATACAAGATAATATTTTATGGAGTAGAATTATTTTTCCTACCCTATTGTTGTACATAGAAGTTTTATGTGTAGTTCTTTTCCATATGTTTTGAATGTTTTGACTTTTTGGTACGCAAATCTCCTTCCTTGTATTTTTATTTCAAGTTAGTTTTTGCAAAAAGTTTATGAGGTTGTCTTATTACGATTTGATAATCCCCTTTGTGTTGAAATTTTTTGCTTACCTAAAGAGAGTAAAAAGATTTTAACTTCTATTCTTTTACTTTATTCTTTTAAAAATTCAATAGTTCACCAAGTGGCTTCAACATTTGGTGACCATACCATGAATATTTAATTTATAATTTATGGTTCATTGTCGTTCCTATTTGGACAAATATTGGTTAAAGATATTTGACTCTACCAAAACAAACCGTAGATTAATTATTGTTGTTGTTTGACAAAAAAAAAACCTATATATTACAACTTTTTGTAATGATTTACAATAATATGCCAACAGTGTTGACAATAAGTATGAAGAAAAGAATGGAACATGTTTTGCAAGAAAGTGTTGACATAAGTCATGTAAGTAACCCAGAGTGACTAAAATAACCAAAGATCAACCTAAAAGGGACTGTGACCTTTCATAGTGGGGAGCAAAACAAATTGGAGAACGTGACTGAAACTATTGAATCAAAAACTATATGACCTACCAAAATCATTTGTTGAAATTGTGATGCATCAAAACCAAACTGAAAATTCCATAGGAATTTATTTGGGACCCTATTGAAAATAAAGCTTTTTGGTACCATGAAAGCGTTGTGACAAGTCCACATGTAAAAAAGATCAAAATTGATTAGCTTTAGAGGTGAATTAATGAATTGCGTTGGTTTTAAGGGAAGGAAGCTTTTGATGAAGTATGAAATGTGAAATCCTCGAAGATGAACATTTTTTATGAAGAAAAATTCCATCAAGAAATTTTGATAACCTTTTGTTTTTAACATTTATGCTTCTTTTCATGTGTTTCCAACTTGTATTTTTTGTCAAAATTTGGGTCACTAGCACTACTACAAAATGTGGGTGTAATTCATTAGTCCCGATTCATTACTTTCCAACTAGTCCTCATTTATTAGGACCAATGAATTCACTCAAAGTGTAATGAAATCACTTGGCATACATGGACACCTTTTGTTGTAATGTAGACAAATAATTTCCTTATCGATTTAGTTGAATATTGCTTACACAAACAATATTGAATGCTATTGGATAAGGATCATAGACCTTATGTAGTAGCATTACCTATTCAAAGTTTGGTTCCAAATGTTTAGAATCTAGTTTATCGTTCAACACTACCAAATGTAGTTTGTAGAAAACCAATTATTCCACTTGTTTCTATTCCACTACCAAAAATGTAATGGATAAAAATCCAATAGGTTTTCCAAATTCAATGTATCTTCATGTTGGACATTATACAACATATTTTGGTTCTGGTTATGGGGAATGTTCTTACAATATGACCTCCTATGTCCAATCCCTTAACTGACCCCACAACACCACCAAAATTAATTTCAGGAATTGCATAAGCTAGGATTATAACAAATCATAGGGAGTGTTCAAATGAGGATGAGGACTATTCTAAAAGAAAACATAATCTTAAGATGCCACAAATTTTTCCTAGCAGAAAATTGTACCATGAACGGAAGGGAAGACCATCCCTAATTAAAGATGTTGGTAGAATGTTTATTGGTCAACAAGCTGTATTGATCAACAATGTTGGTGATGGACCTTTTGACAATGGTGGTAATGGGCCTCCAGGAGTGGGTGGTCCTAGAGATGGTGGTAGCAATCCTCCAAAAGGTGGCAATAATAGCCCTTTAAAAGGTAGTAGTAATGAACCCCCAAAAAACCAAAATCCAAAACCATATGTTACAAGACGAGCAAGGGCATGGATAGTACCTACTTAGAATCTGTGGTACCTTTCATGGTATCTTATCCAACCCCTTATAACACCAAATTTTCCACCAAGTAGGAAATCCTTACCTTACCCCAATCTACATTGTAGGAATAGATCTTGATGTTCATGTACAAGTTTTTTGCAAGGCCATTCAAGCTAATAGAAAAAAAAACGATGTTGATATTGTCAATTTGTTTTGTTTTACACTTAACAATGCCAAATCTGAATGTGGAATTTTTTTTATGAAAGTCCATCTAGTTTGTAGATTTGAAGAGCTAAAGGTTACGTTCTGTAAGTGTTACCGAAAAGTACAAATAGATGAACAAGTGTACGTGGGATTACAAATGATAAAGCAAAGTGAAGACAATAAGGTGGAAATATCACTACTACAAAAGTGGGGTGCAATTCATTAACCTTAATCATTGTGGGATCTTAAAAGTGAAATAAGTTCATTGCATTTTAATGATTTCACCCTGGTTTAAGTTATTTCACTATAATATCATTATATAAACATCATGTTTCATTACTAATTGACATAATTCACTATTATAATTTACTATAGTAAATAAATTTATTTTAATGTTGTTTTAAATACCCTATATATGTTACTTTATGATATACCCTATATTATTTTTAAATACTTTAATTATTTTAACTTATACCCTACGTTATTATAAGTTATTACAAATTATTATAGCCTAAACTATTATACATTATTTTACCTTAAGGTATTTAACTAACCTTAGGCTATACCTTAGGTTATTTTAAGTTAAAATATGTTATTTCAAATTATACTTTAAGTTATTCAAGGTCATTATACTTTATGTTAATATAAATTATTTTATCCTAAGTATAATAATTTAAAATAATTTAAACTTAAATATAATGACCTAAAGTAAAGTAACCTAAAATAGTCAATAATGGCCACCAATAGAATAACCATAAATAATTATCAATAAAATAACCACCAATGGCTTATAATATAATAGCCACTAATAGCCATTAGTATAGAATAAACACCAATATCCACTAATATAATAACCATTAATAACCACAAATAACCACCAACAACCATTAATAAAATAACCATCAATAGCCATTAATAGAATAGACACAAATAGCCAATAATATAATAACCATTAATAACCACCAATAGCCATTAATATAATAATCACCAATATCCACCAATAAAATATCCACCAATAGTCATTAATAGAATAACCATCAATAACCACTAATATAATAGCCATTAATAACCACCAATATCCACCAATAAAATATCCACCAACAGTCATTAATAAAATAACCATTAATAACCACTAATATCCACCAATAGCCATTAATAAAATAACCATGAATATCCATTAATAACTTATGGTAATTTAGCCTATAATAACCACTAATATTCACCAATAAAATAATTACTAATAACCATTAATAAAATAGCTATCAATGACCATTAATAGAATAACCACCAATACATTAATAATCAACAATAAAATAACTACCAATAATCATTAATAAAATAGTCATTAATAACCACCAATAAAATAATCATTAATAACCACCAATAAAATAGTCATTAATAACCACCAACAAAATAGCCATTAATAGTCAACAATAAAATAATTACCAATAACCATTAATAGAATAACTATTAATAGCCATCAATAACCCCAATAGAAGAATAACCAATAGCCACGAATATAATAGCCACCAGTAATCATATCTTAAAATTGTTTAAAATTGCCAAAAATAATATATGGTGAAATAATTTACAATAGACAAAAGTAACTTAAGGTGAAATAACTTATAATAACCTAAAATTATTAATAATAACATAAGGTGAGATAAGTTAAAATAGCCAAAAGTAATTTAGAATAACCAAAAGTAATTTAAGGTGAAATAACCAAAAATAACCAAAAATAATTAAGAATAACCATAAATAGTCGTAAATAATATAGGGTGAAATAATTTAAATTAATGTAAAGTAACCTTATAATAGTTGAAAATAGCCTAACATGGGTAGTATTATTATATTATCAAAAACCTTATCCATTTATTAAACATTTTCTTTTTCAAAAGAATGGTCATTGAAATGTTATTAAATAGTGATATTCGGAAAAAAAAAATTGTTCACATGATTTTACATTTTCAAATGGAAATAAATGTAATTATGTACATTATTGAATTTTTAAAAAAAAGTAAATTAGAATCATTTCATTTGAACAAAATCTCAATAAGATATGAATTTTCAAATTTTATGTTTTTGTAATTTTTTAAATGAAATATTTGATAAATAGAATGCAATGTAACATATTATCACAACAAGTGGGGCAACTTGATGGTAGGGTTGTTTATCTCCATTCAAACTTCACAAGTGATGTGTGTGTGGTCAACAATGGTAAGTTGACCAAATATTCTTCTATTTAGTTCCATATAGTAGGTGCCTAGGTTGATTACGTGGCCTATGTATTTAGGTTAGTATTTTAACTTAGTTTAAGTAGTGACACGTGTCAATAATTCATAGGTTTAAAAAAATCATGAAATTATCAATATTATTATATATTAAATAATTTAAATTTAATTGATTTCCATGTTGCCTAGTTAATTAAGTAGCAAATGAATGGCTTGATAAATTTGTATTTCACTTGAGAATAACCTTATTTCATTAAGTACTAGTGAAACAATTCATTGTCCGTAACAATTAGTCCCCATTCACTAAGGGGTTGACCAATTTCACCATGATAAAAATGTCCAAATTCACTCAAAATCTAGTGAAGCCCATAGTGAATTAGGATGTATTTTGGTGTAGTGTATATTATAAATGTATATTGAATCTAACTAACTACCTTTAGCAATTGATAATTTGTTGACCATTTTTTTTCAAATTGGATTATAACCATATCTTTGAATAACTATAACGGGGATGAAGAAGGACACCTTGTTTGAACACAAGGAAATTATAATCACTTATGAATGAAGTATGGGTGATGCTAATGAATACCAAAAATTGTTGGAACACCAACCAAACATGAGAAAGCTAGTAATAGAAATTAAACAAATGTGACATATGGTCAATGCAATAAATTAAAATATTCCAAGGAGTGTTGCCATTGGAATTCAAACAACCCGAACAACAAATTTAAAAACAAAAAAAGAGGTAGCAATGAATGGAATTTTAACACAAATGGTGGTAGTACAACAAATAAATCTGATAACAAAGGAAGTTGTGGAAAAGTGAACAAATGTGGTTCCATCATTTATTGCTATTTCATCTGTAATTTTGTTGAACATAAAATTTATGACTACCCTCATAAGGATGCAACTCAAGCCATGTTTAGGGAAAAGGCTGGGATGGTTACACCCAAACAGGACAATGTTTTGTCAACATGGTTTTGGTAGTTACCACCTATAATCAAATACCCAAAAATTTGGTATTCAGATAAAAAGAATCGTTTAAAAACAACGCTTGGGGATTGGTAAGAAGAGGAAAAGCTTCAATGTTCATTTGAAGAAGTTATTAAAGACCTACAACAAAATGAGTTGCATGGAGCCAAATTTATACAAACTCTAATTAAATCTAACCTCAAAAAGAATTTTGATTTTGATACCAAGAATAATTTTCCAGATTTATTAAATCTATAAGACCTTCAAGTTCTACTGGAATGATAAGTTTAATTGGTTATATTAGATTTATCGATGTTATCAGTTTCACCAATTCTACTAGAAATGATGATGCTACCAAATTTACTACATATCAAAACAATTGATTTTTTTCAATTTTGGAAGATATCACCTAACAACTTTGGGCCAGCTCTTCAAAATCGCTCTAGATTTGAAACAATATGTTACTATCAAGCTTGCCCCTAGAAGAAGAATTATTGTCGTGTTAGAACTTAATCCAATTATTGCCTTGATGGCAATTGATCTTCACATGGTTGTGATACAAGTTCAGGTGGGCAAGAACATAGTTGAGGACATCCTATTGGATGGAGGATCTAGCATGAACATCATAACGAAAGAACTATAGAAATAATCCAAGCTTCCTAGTCCTAAACTTGCACCATATACATTCTAGATGGTGGATCAAACCATCATTAAACCAGTTGGACTCATTAAGGACCTCAAAATACACATTCATAGGATCATTACATTGTGATATTCATAATAATGAAAAATGATGATTTGGATTCCAATTATTCCATGTTGTCAGGCCGAACATGGTTGCGTAATGCACGTGTTACTCATGATTGGGGAAACAACCTAATCACAATTGAAGAAAATGGTGCAGTGCAAACCATCATTGTAACTAAACATTTGGATATCAATACCAAACATCTCGAGGTCTTGAAGTGTTACGATCTAATGGAAGGAATCATAGACGAAGAAAAAGAAATATTCTTTGTAGTAGAACCAAATTTGTTTACACTTGGGACCATCACATCATCGAAACTAGAAATTCTTAGTGTTAGAATTTTCGATGCAAAAGCCGATATGGAGAACCTTACATTCAACTTTTCACACTCTGAGCCTATATGGATTTTGATAGATATTACGCCTTCATGCATCAAAGTCCAAAAGTTGGACATTGCACACTAAACATTACTTGAGGATCACAATGACTACTAAAAATTACTACTGATTTAAGGACTACTGAAAATCCTCATATGGTTAAGTTGAATGTGGCATTGGATGAACTAGTCACCACCAATATACCAAAACATTGATATGGGAGTACAAGGACATTTTCGCATGGAATTATACTAACTTAAAGGGAATTCCACCATGAATTACTCAACATTGCATTGAGTTGGACACCACTATTACACATGCTTATCAAGCAAGGTATCGAATGAACCCAAATTATGCTATCGTGATCAAGTAGGATTTAAACAAACAAGCTTTTAAGTGCAAGTTTCATTACCCCAATGGAGGAAGCTAATTTGCTATCACCAATTGTCATTATATTTAAAAAGAACAAGTTCAAAATCTGCATGGATTTTCGATGATTCAATGCTACAACCAAAAAAAATCCATATCCTTTACTTTTTATTGAAGAGGTTTTGGACAAAATGGTGGGTCATGAGGTCTATTCATTTTTGGATGGATTTTTTGGTTATCACCAAATCATGATTACCCTCAAAGATAGGTACAAGACTACATTCATCATTGATTTCGGAGCCTTCATTTGGGTGGTCATGCCCTTTGGGCTCAAGAATGTTCCACCAACTTATTAACAAGCAATGAATACAACTTTTAAAGACTATTTTGGAATATTCATGAAATTATTCCTAGATGACTTCAACGTGTTCAACAATTTGGACACCCATTTACCAAAGCTACGATTATGTTTTGATAAATGTAAAGAATTCAACAGAAACTTGAACTGTAAAAAGTGCATGTTCTTCATGCATTCGGGCATTTTCTTGGGATACGTGGTATGTAAAAAAGGCAAGCTACCGGATCCAAAAAAAATTCAGCTATTGTTCACATGCCTACACTAAAAACACCCAAGGACATTCAAGTTTTCAATGGCATGGCCCATTACTACCAATGTTTCATCAAGGATTTTGCTTTCATTATGGCTCCCATTACCAAGCTATTATGAAAGACAAAAGCTTTTGAATGGACGATAGAGTGCCAACAAGCTTGGGAAAAAATCAAGCAACGTTACATGGATGCATAGATCTTGATTTCACCCCAAAGGGACATTGAGTTTCAAATTCACAAATATGTTTTCAATTTGGTAATCAAGGATATGTTGGCATAGAACCTTACTAGAAAATGCAACTAATTGATTGCTTATGCATCATAGTTAGTCAATAACATTAAACAAAATTATAGAACAACTAAAAGGCAGGTACTCGCAATGGTGTATGCTCTCCATAAATTTTGTCACTATTTGCTGGGTAACAATTTTTTTTGCTATGTGGACCATATGGCATTGTTATACTTGGTCCAAAAACCCCAATTTTTAGGGAGAATAGCAAGGTGACTACTTCTCTTCTTAGGGTACGATTTTTCAATTATTTATAAACTAGGGAGGTCCCACTACGTGGTGGATGCATTATCCCGAATGTTCAATCTCATAAAAGAAAGTGGAGTACCAAACCAAACAATGGACATTACCCTTTTCCTCTTACAACCAATGTGGCTATAGGAAATTTTTGAGTAACTCACTACTAGAAAATTTCCAATTCATTACATCCAAAAAAAAAAAAAAACTAACATTGAGAGTTTTAAGCTTTTATTTGGTCCAGGGAAAATTATACCATCAAGGTCAAGACCAAGTTTTAAAGCATTGCCTAGATTCAAAAATACCCATAGTGCTATAGGAAATTACATGATGGAGTCAGTGGTGGGCATTTTTCATCCGAAATCACAATTTGGAAAATCATGGACGCAAAATATTGGTGGCCCACAATACATAAAAATGCCCTCCAATATTGCCAAGCTTGTGACAATTGTTAGTGTTAGGGGAACTTAATATAGAGGAACATAACAAAATTGGTAACTTCATTACTAACAAAACCCTTCATGAAGTGGGGATTGGATTTTGTCACCCTAATCAAACCCATAGGTAGGTATACCAAAAACAAATACATTTTGGTAACAACCAACTATGCCACTAAGTGGGTGGAAGTAAAGATGTTACACACCAATACAATGGTCATGATAACAAAATTCATCTCTGAATTCATTCTCACAAGGTTTGGCTATCTTTTTACTTTAGTAAATGATTAGGGCACTCACATTATCAACAATGCCACTAAGATTCATATAAACCATTTTTTGTTACGACATTTGACTTTAGCCACTTATTACTTACAAGGTAATGTATAGGTATAATCCACCAACAAAGTCATTAGTTCGTTGTTCACCAAACTGGTAATGAAAACTGCACCAATTAAGATGAACACCTACACATGGTTCTATATGATTACCACACAACATTCAAAGTAACCACTAGACACACATTGTTTAGCTAGTTTATGGCCTTTACCCTTTGATGCTAACAAAATATTTGTTGCCCAAAATTAATCCACATTTTTACTATAAAAAAATTTCCTACCCATATTTTGATAAATTGCATGGCAAAATTGGAACCCTTGGATGAAACCTACCAAAAAGCAGCAAATCGAGCATGTATAAAACAATGGAACATGACATTATGGCCTCAACAAAACCACAAAATTAAAACTTTCTCTATGGGGGACACAATTCTTTGATTTCCAAAGGTTATAAAAGAATAAACATGGGCACATGCATTCAAAAGTAGGCCAATTGGTGATCCATCTTCAAAAATTAAAAATAGGTGGAAAATAAGTTTTAAAATTTTGAATTTTAGGCCTTTTACCAATGTTATAAATTTAACGATGTTAAATAAACCATATATGGTCATCCTTGATTTATATTATTATTTGAATTATTTTTATTTATTTATTGCAAGTTTATATCGGGTACTTTTTCAAAATGAAACTATTCAAATGATGTGTTATTAATGTTTGAGTGATTAAGCATATAGATACACATTTTTTGAAAATTAAATATTTGAATTATGACAATGTTAAGCCCTTCAAAAGTAAGTTTTCCCTTATGTAGGTCTAGAGTGCTAAGAACCTACTTTTCAATATGAATTACAAATGCATTTTGTGTTCGTAACATTGGGAAACATGCTTTAAACATTCTTTGAGGGAGCTAGAAAAATGAATTTAAAAAATGAAAGGCCATGATTATACTTCATGGACCTACTTTGTGCAAAATGGGACCACATCAACAAATGAGGAAAAGTGAGTGAAAGTAGGTCGAGAAAAAAGTAAACACAACTTCTTAAGCTTTTAAAAAAAAATTCATATTGAACTACATATGTTCATGTAGTTTAAATGTTACTTTTCAAATAATGTGTCCTAATTTTTAACTTCCAAAGTTGAGAATTTTGTTTTTTTTTCATTAGTGGGATTTTTTTTTGGCCTATTTTAATATGCATATGCGTACAGGAAAGTTCAAAAAATAGTGGTTTGGTCCATATAAATCATAGTATTGTCTCCCTAGTTATATTATATTACTTGTTGAAGTTGACAAGTTTGAACCAAATCCCATTTTGGAGAACATCAACAAGCTCAAACCCTACCGAAAATTAGGAAAAGTTCCCTAAAGATTGGAAGCTACCATTGAAGGGGGAGGTGAGCACAAGGAGGATTCAAAACACAAGGAATACCCATAAAAAGATTTTAAAGATGGTTTTGCTAAAAATTAAACTACACCAAAATTTACAATCAACCAAAAAAATCTAGTTACTAGCATAAAAAAACTGGAATATGAAACTACCAAATTGATAATAATTCTCAGTCCATTGGCTTTTTATAGAGACTAATCAAAAAGTTGAAATTCCATCGAAAGACACCTTTCCAACTAAACAATTGGAAATTTTTGTTTGACAACAAATTCCAACTTGGAATCAACAATGAAAAATTTTGGTTTAAAATACTAGATAAAATATTCCCCCCTAAAATCAACTTAAATAAGTTTTAAACTTTTTGTCTTGGAATCAGTACAAATCAATTTTGGTATGGAATTTGCAAATGCAAATTCTATCACATAATCGCTTGTTATAAATTATGTAGAAGGCATTGGGGTAATGGGTGTTTACACACTACATTGACCTTATATGGACATCACAATGGCAATTTTTTTTGTATTCCTTAAATACAAGGAAATAAATAAAATAAAATTCATTGAAATAATTTTAAAAATCAACTCACTTATCTAAAGCTATCATAATCAGCCTTCCAAAAATGAAAAAAATCAAATCAAAATCATGGATAACCAATAAGTAATGGACTTTTGAATTTTGCCCACACTTTCTGTCACACCTGCAAAACTCATGGATATGGACTTTTATTTTACAATGTGTTAATCTTATGTGTTTGAAACTTTGGGATATTGGATGAATTATGTTTAAAAAACTAAAGATCCATTAAATGAATGGAATGTGATTTTCATTTATTATGTTGTGGACTTTTTTAAATCCCAAAAACTATGATTATTATTTTTAAATTTCAGCATTTAAAATTAATTTTAAAAAATGTTTTGTGACATTTTTTATATGTCTTATAACATCATGATTTGACTTGGATGTGATGGAAGTAAACCTCAAAACATGTAAGATTTGTAGTCATTTGAGGTTACTTTAATTGAGGAGCACAAGAAAATGAATAGGGAAAATGACTATTAGAATAAGGTTATGATGAATTTAAAAATAAATTGGCTTGGTAAAAAATAAAGAAATAATAGAAAACATAAAGTTGGGTGTGGTCAATGTAAATTTTATTGATGAGAAAACCAATTTGAAGAACATGAAGTGATTTTAATTAGGGTTGGATTGTGTATATTTTTCATTATTGCTTATATTTTTTTCTTGTGTTTTTCAAGTCATTATTGTACAATATATTAAGCTTTAAGTTTTTTTTGATTGTATGATATTTAATATATCATGATATGATATAAGGATGTGTCAAAATGTCACATGTTTAAATTTGATGCATTTATAAGTTCATCCTAAGGTATTGGGGGTAAACTTTGAAATGGCAACAATAAAAAAATAAATTAAAAAATGAACATATGTGAGTACATTCTTTAGTTCATTGCATTAGAAAAGAAGGGTTTGTGTAAGAGATTCAAAATGGGAATAGGATGATGTGACAATCACAAGCACCTCATGAACAAGTCATTTGCAAAGTTAAATAATGTAAGTGGTTAGTGCAAATGGAACTAATTTTGAATCACAAATTTGCTTTACAGTTATTACATTTACACAACCCAAACTTAAGATGAAGTGGCCACCACCTTCTTCCCTATAATATCACAACACCAAAACATGTTTTTCATGAATAGAACATTTTGCAACTACCATAGTACTTTTACCATTTTGGCACAAATTAAATTATTTTTTGTTTTGTTGAACTTTTGAAATTTCATTTATCATTTGTGCTAAAATTTTAATAAAATAAAAAATTAAACTGTTAAGTTTTGAACCGCAAACTTCCCATGACAACGACTTAAAAATTGAGACAGTTTAAACACACTAAACTATTCCATAATAGTGACAAGACCCTATTTATTATTTGTTATAACCATTATTTGCCAAAAATTTCAGAATTAAAAAACCAAGTGTCAAAGTTAAGATTTCAAATTTAATTACATTTTCAATAGTTTGTTGCCAAAATGGTATAGGTATTATGATCTATCCTAATTTAGTTCTGCAATTATATGTCCTTAGTCATATACCTTTAATTATTTTTATGACTATAAGATATTAAAGGTAGGTCCTATTAGTACATATCTAAAGTACATACTAGCTAAGTACCTATTTTAAATACCTACTTTAGATATATATTACCTTAAATACATATCAAATCCCCACAATTTCAAGTCCTATAAGGGTAACTAGGCTAGGTTGCTAGTTTAGCTTAAATACCTATTCTAACCTAGGTTGCCAAATAGGTTAACCTACATTCTTAGCTAGGCTAACTTGCCTACATTTTCAGCATGTAAGCTAGGTTTTTAATGGAATAGACCTTAGGCTTGCTGAACTTAAACTAAAAGCCTAGGAACATTTTATTTTTTTATGTTTTTTTTTATTGTAGTCACAAAAGTCATTGTCAAAAAAGACATTGTCATTCATGACTATAGTTGCAAAAGACATTTTAAATATGACTTGTCCTATTGATTACATAGTCATGTATTCATGGATGTCCTAAACAATTAACAACCTAATCATGGATTGAGGATTTTGGTGTTGTGTATATTTTGTGATTGGTGATATAGAGGCTACATCAAAATGGTTATAATATTCAAAATTTCCAAATTATAAATCCTGTGACTTTGTGGGTTCATAATTCCTTTATGTGAGTTTTGATTGAGCAGTTTAAATTTGCGAAGTTGTATTTTTGACAAGATATTTCCAATGACATGGTGCACATTTTAATCAAAGGTCATTTGACCTTTCTTCCAAATGGGTTTTAATGCTTAGGAATCAAACTATCAATTTGATTTTCAACCTTTTTTTTGCTATATTATGTCTAACTCATAACATTGAATGAAAAATGCACATTCATTTTTTATATTTAGATTAAAAAACATGTCCAATGATATATTTGGGTTCAATTTGAAGATTATTTATTATTACATTTTTACTTCAATGATTCGAAACATTTTGAAACTTCAACTCCCAAAATGATTCCCATTTGAAAGTGTTCAAAATTCACCTCCTTTCCACTCTTCCACACTTGCGAGAATGTATGTGAGTTCTACATCATTTTCTTAACTAACATTCTACTTTGTGTCTTAATTTTGCTTACAAACCCAAAACTAATGTTGTGACATAATTCAATTATGATCTTTTATAGTTTATAATGTAAAACAACAATAATATAACATCACATGTTTACATTTTTTCAATGAAATCAATAATTATTTAAAAATAAATTTAGTCATTTTAATTAATAATCGTAAACCTTAATTATAAGTAAACACTTTGAATTTAAATAAATAAAATTATATACCCAAGAATTTCCCTATTTATGAAAATTAACTAAAAACCATGCATAGAGGTTCCAACACATTTTCAAAAAACTTCAAACCTTTATTTGAAGGTTGGTCAAATTGAAAATAAAATAAAATGATGATTGCAAGTTCTTTAAAAGTTAAAAACTAGCCAAAATTGGTTTGAACACTAGCCAAAGTTATCACTTGATGAACCAATTGTTGTTTTTCTATTAGTTGAAACCTAAATGATATTTTAAATATATACATTGTTATAATAATTATTATAATAATATATAGAGGGTGTTGAATAGGCTTGTGTGTATGTGTGAATAAAAAATGTTATTGGTTGAATGAAATGACTAGATTTGGTGGTCTAAATGATTTTTCTTTAGTGATTTAACAATTAAATGTGAAATAGGAAGGTTTGGTAGGTTTGGGAAAATTGTACCAGACTAATGAAAATGGTACAAAAGGACTAATCTTTTCAATGTTCAATATAATCAACTTTCATGTAGGTTTGGATTTTTTTTCCAAACCAATGAGATATTGTCGGATTTGGTGGTTTGAATTTATTTTCTTAATTATTTTGAATGAATTAAGTTTTCATTTAGAGTTCAATTCAATGTGTAATATCATGGCAAATTCAACATTTTGGTGTGAAATATTTATTTTATTTTGAAATTTTCATTTCAATTTTTTTTTTCATAATATGTTATATGATAATTTAATTTCCTTCACAAAATTATGTTCTTTGATTTTTTGGGGGGATAATTTAACATTTAAAAAATATATAATTAGTATGGAACTTGCCATGATAAGGTTCTTATGTAGCAAAAAAAAAGGTTATATAACAATTCCATAATAGTTCACTATTTCATTATTTTCAACAAATCATGGTCATCTTGATGATAATTATCTTTAGGAAAAGAACTTTGATTATCTAACAAACATAATATAACTTTGTTTTTTGCATACATTCTTATAACAATAATTACTTCTAATAACAAATTGTTTTAATTAATTGACACGCATATTTACAACAACATGAAAAAGAAAGTGATATGGTAAATTAAATCTCTTTGTACATCTCTCAATTAACTATCATGGTCTTGTTTTGGCATCAATAGTACCTTTGGTGCTAAAAAAAAATCAAGTTAACCCACAATTGTTTGAAATCAACACAAAACACCCTTATGCTCTTTCACTTCTCCTCTCATGTAATGTGTAACCCAATTTCTTTAGGGTTCCAAACAATTTAAATCTCCCCTTGAATATGAATTTCTCACAAACCCAACATTTTTATAACCTAATTATTTTGATGCCTTTCACAAACTAACCTTTTTGTCCCCTAAGGTTTTGTGTCACTTCCACTAGGTATCACAATTTTTAATCATGTTGTGATCCTATTTGACTTAAACTTATGGACTACAATGTACAACAAAAAAGTTCAAGAGTCCACCAAAACAAAAACATTGGGGCATTCTTCCTTGATGGTACAAGAAAACAATAAGCAAATAACAAGTTCCTAGTCAAGTTTAATAACTTCTACGAAAAAAACAAGTGTTTAGCTCATAAAAAAGGGTTCCTTTTTATCTCTTTAGTTGTGTGTTCCTCCATTTAATTTCACCACCAAACCCTTCCGTTGAGCTTCACCATTGTCAAAAAAAGGTGTCATTTTTATCTTTTTACTCGCATGCTCTTCCATTTAATTTCACCACCAAACCTTTCCATTGAGCTTCGCCATTATCAAATAACATCAAAAGCACCAAAACAAAACATCATTTCAATCGCCATCATGACTTAAAACAACCAAGACCCACGGTTCAACATACAAGCATCATGCCCCTATTTATATTCTCTGAATAAATTAGGGTTTTCATCCAGATTGATGTATTTCAATTCATAAGGTTGATGCTTCAAGTGGGTGTTTTGAATGGAAACCAAAAAAGAATTTGTGACCAATATTATAACCAAATCCATGGTTGGGTGATAAATAGACTCAAATGCATGAAATAAAAATCAAAGTGGGCAATTCCTCTCATGGCATATAAGGTCTCAATGGAAGTTTTAAGGTGGGAAATTATGTCAATTCCAACCAATACCCACATTTGAACCTACAGACATCATGCCAATCTTATTTTTTTACATAAAATGGTAAGCATGTCCAAATTGATTTATTTCCAAAATATAAGGTTCATATTTCGACTCGGTGTTTAAAATGGAAGCAAAAAACAATCAGTGACCCATATTTGGGCCAAATCCATGGCTGGGTGATAAACATATTGAATCATGCATCAATTAACACTACAAGAAAAAAAAGGTGTTTTGCAACTGGCTTTGTAACTCACCATGTATATAATGCAATTCATTGCAACTCAATTGCAATTATGTTGAAATCACTCATTTTCAACTACTACACAATTCCACTACAACTACAACCATAATGTCATGTTGATGTCATAAATTTTCATCCATCCATTAAAACTTGACACATGGCACTACGAAGATTTTGGATAATTTTTTTGCAATATTGATTTCCATTGCCTATTATGATTGTTGATGGTTCAATATTATGACTAATAAAAATTTGCCACATGGCATATTAATTAAAATTTGAAAAATCAAATAAATAAATAATGCATTTTAATAGCTAGGTAGGTCGATACATAGCCATAGGTAGGTTGATTGGTGGGTCGTAGGACCGACATACCTACATTACATAACCTATTTACTTACCTACCTACATAGGTAGGTAGAAAAATAAGACCTATTTACTTGCGTAGGTAGGAATATATATGACTAAATGAATTAAATAATAATATTATATATATATATATATATATATATATATATATATTTGAACTCTTCCCAAAATGACATCTGTATTTTTATGTGAAAACATAAGAGATGACACCTTCTTTATATAATTTGTGACATGGGATTCAAAGACAAAGCATATGGGTTAAATCCTCTAATTGTTTTTTAGTTACAAATTGAGTTGCAACAACATAGAATAAGTCGGTTGATGACTAAACATTTAAATGTTCAAGGCAAACAAGATCCAAGGTGAGGGCTCTATTGTTTTTTGTGATAAAACAAAACTTAAACCCCTCCTATTGGCACATATGGTGTATTAAAAATATTCAAAGATAGAATAAGATTGAAAAAATTATGGCCACCCAAAGTAGAGGAGGTTAAAAACTCAAAAAAACAAATCATTGAATGCTAGAAAGGCCGATTCTTGAACACCCAAAAAAATCCTTGAATGTTGTTTTGTTGTTATTAAAGTTCAAAGATGATTTGTAAAACTTGAGGTGGTATTCCTATAACACTTTAAAAAGGAATAAGAAATAAGAAAATCATGAAGTTTGAAAGTAAGAGGGATCAAAAAAAATTTAAATGAAAAATTTTGCAATTTTTTGGCTAGTCCTTTTAATTACTTTGCATTTCAAAAATGATTTGTTGAACTTTAGATGACATTCCTATAACATTTTAAACCGTTCAAAATGAATAAAAAACAATAAAGTTATGAGGTTTGAAAGTAGGAAGGATCAAAATGAACAAAAAAGAAAAAAAAAACATTTTGCAGATTTTTTTAAAAAAATTATTTACAACTTTTTTTTGGTTGGTCCCTTGGTTTTGCATTTCAAAGATGATTTGTAGAGCTTGAAAATGCACTTCTATAACATTTTAAATCATTCAAAATGGAGAAAACAATTAGTTGCAACATAGTTGTTGCATTAGTGGCACATTTCCAACAATTCTAAAATAATTGTCACATGTAACTATAGTGTAGTTTTTTCGAAAATCAAACATGGTTGATTACATATGTATATATGTTATGTACAAATTATCGTATAAAAGACCCATTTTCAATTCACTTATAACTATAATACAACTAACTGATTTTGTGACGTGGCAATCTATTTATTAATTTTCTATATTTCCAAAGGGATAATTGCATACTAATTATAATACCTAAAGGGTAGTTACACAATAGTTGTATATGAGTTTTTTTTAGCTCTAGTTGCAAGGTAATGTGGTTTTGGTGGAGACAATTTTTCATAGTGTAAATTTCTAAGTGGGCAATTCCATTCAAAACATACATGGTTTCAATGGAAGATCTAGGGTGGGTCCATATTGTCATGACTAACCAAGACCCACATTTGAATATATAAACATCATGCCTATGCCTATATTCTCTGAATAAATTAAGGTTTTCATCCAAATCAATGTATTTCAATTCATAAGGTTAATGCTTCAAGTCAATGTTTAGAATGGAAACTAAAAAAATAAACAGTGATTGATATTATAACCAAATCCACGACTAGGTGATAAATAAACTCAAATGCATGAAATAAAAATCAAGGTGGGCAATTCCATTCAGGGCATACAAGGTTTTACTGGGAATTTTATGGTGGGCCCATATTGTCAATTCCAACCAAGACCCACATTTGAACTTACAAACATCATTCCCATCCTATATTCTTTGGATAAGTAGGTGGTAGTATAAACATATCCAAATGGAAATAAAGTTATAATGGGCAATTCCACTCAAGGCATATAGGGTTGTTGTAGAAGTTTTCGGGTGGGAAGTTATGTAAATTGCAACCAAGACCCACATTTGAACTTACAAGCATCATTCCCATCCTATATTCTATGAATAAATTATTAATTGCATCTAGATTGATGTATTTCCATATTCATAAGGTTAATGATTCAAACGAATGTTGAAAATGGAACCACACAATAACCAACAACCATGATTAAGGCCAAATACATGGTTGGGTGATAAACAAATTCAAATGCATGAAATAAAAATCAAGATAGGCAATTCCATTCAAGGCATACATGGTTCCAATGGAAGTGGAAAAGTGGGTTGAGATGTCAATTTTGACCAAGACCCACATTTGAATTTACAAACATCATTCCCATTATATATTCTTAGAATAAATTATTAATTACTTCCAAATTGTATTTCCATTCATAAGGTTAATGTTTCAAATGGGTGTTGAGAATGGAACCACACAACAATTAGTGGCCGAGATTAGGGCCAAATACATGGTTGGATGATAAATAGACTCAAATGCATGAAATCAAAATCAAGATGGGCAATTTCATTCATGGCATTCAAGGTTTCAATGGAAGTGGAAGGGTGGGTTGAGATGTCAATTTTGACCAAGACCCACATTTGAATTTACAAGCATCATTCCCATCCTATATTATTGGAATAAATTATTAATTATGTCCAGATTGATGTATTCCCATATTCACAAGGTTAATGATTTAAATGGGTTTTAAGAATGGAATTAAACAATAATCAGTGACTGGGATTAAGGCCAAATACATGGCTAGGTGATAAACAAACTCAAATGCATGAAATAAAAATCAAGGTGGGCAATTCCACTCAACACATATAAGGTTGCAATGGAAGTTCTAGGGTGGGAAATTATGTAAATTGCAACCAATATCCACATTTAAACTTATTAGCATCATGCCCATGCATATATTCTTTGAATAAATTAGGGTTTTCATCCAGATTGATGTATTTCCATTCATAAGGTTAATGATTCAAGCGGGTGTTGAAAATGGAAATCGAAAAAAAATTCATGATAAGGATTAGGGTCAAATCCATGGATGGGTGATAAATAAACTCAAATGCATAAAATAAAAATCTAGATGGTTGATTCCACTCAGGGCATACATGGTTTCAGTGGAAGATTTTGGGTGGGAGGTTATGTCAATTCCAACCATGACCCATGTTTGAACTTACAAGCATTATTTTCATCCTATATTCTCAAAATGTATGTTGCCCACTTCTTTAGCACCATAAATCTACAATGAACAAAAAAACATTCCTAACCACTAAAGAGAAAAAAAATCAATATCAACCATTTGCTCTTTTGTCTCTTTCATTTTTTGACAATTTGACCATTTTCATTAGGTTTTCATTTAGGTGAAAATAAATCATTGGACTTCCTTTCATCTCACACTTGCACATTACTTGTGCATTTTGATTTCTTTTGAGTAGATTGAAAGTTGTACGCACCCCCCTTCCCTAGGCCTTTTAGTGAAGGCCAAAATGTGAAATATAATTTCTCATCACATATTTGTGGGAACTTGTTTGGCTTTGCAAAGGTCGCATGCTTTTGAACTTCACTTGTTTAGTGTTCTAATCTTGGCTTTCTTAGTATCTATCAAGGTGAACTTTTTAGTTTTTAGTTTTTTTTCCTTGGTAGATTTTTTCTCTGTTTTTTTCTATTTGTGCAAATTATGGTAATAATCACTCTTGATGAATTGAAAGAAAAAAGAATGTGAATTTGATGTGTGAATTTGATTGATGTTAATATGTTTATAATTTTTTTTAAAAAATTAAATTTTCTTTTGTTTCCATGGCAATTTTTTGTGTTGTGAATCATGCTTGTATATCAATTGGACCTCTTTTGCGGACAAACCTTAGTAATTGTGGCTCCTTTGCTAGGTTAGAAATGGTTTCACTATTGTGAGCAATAGGTTGTTTATGTTCAAACGTCTTTTGAACTTTTTAAAAAACATGTTTGGTGAGATAGTGCATGTGTTATTATTTTTTTCTTAACGAAGTACTATGCTAAGGTGATGTAATCATTTTTGTTGGCAACATAGTAGTGTGTCTTCTTCTCCTTCTTCTTTGCTATATATGGAATTGTATTATGTTTAGAGTATTGGTTGTTGGATGTAACATTTCAATTGCTTAACAAATCTTTTTTGGTTGCATATGGATCTTTGGTGCCAAATTTGGTTGTGAATTCAATGTACATATCATAATCTTGTAAGTTTCCAATGTTGGTTATAGAGGTATTGCCGTGCACACGAGTAGTGTATTTTTTAAAGATCCATTTCCTTATTGTAATTATGCACGTCTTTGCTGTAGATCTTTATAGGGTTTTGAATGAAAATTCTTGAGAGCGATTATCCATTTCATTGTGTATCACAAGCTTCAAGATTTGATCATAAACAACTTCAATATTGATTGATTCAACTATTTTTCCAGCTCGACATTAAAGGATTTTTTTTTTCGATAAATGGTTGGGGATGAATTATTCTTAGAACTTGAGGATATTAATGTTAGAAGTTACTACCACATCATAGACATATCATTCAACGTTTTTACATGGGATTATATACTTCCTGAATAGAGTTTCAACTTTTTAGATTCATTAGGGCATTATCTGTTGATACATTACAAATTATCCTAGATAACCTTCTTATTAATACATGGATAATGAAGTGATGGTAGGAATGCAAGAATTTGGGGAAAATAGAGTTGTTTAATTATGTGATGTACTGTTCTTGTGAGCCATGCCCAATGTCATTTGTTGCAATGTACCTTGCTTGATTGCCAATATGTGCACATGTTTGACCTTTTGTCCTTGTATCCAACTAGTGATTGAATTCAACATATTGATTCATAGTTATGTCTTTATGTAAATGCACAACAATAATTTTTATAAATATTGTTAAAAACACTCTATTGCCCATGTGTAAGTTAGAATAAAGATGTTATTTTATTTCTATTTCTTTAAAGAATCTTGCTATAATCAAATAAAACATTTATTGTATCTTTTCAATACAGTAATGAGTTAAGGTTTAGTAAATATTGATGTGAACACCTTTTAATGTTTGTTGATCCTTTCTACATCCTTTTCATAATTAGGAAAGTGATTTTCTTAATTGGGCTACATATTTGTCAAGCTCTAAATTGCCTAAAATTTTTTCTTTGTACATTTATCTATTGTGTTTCATGATGGGCATTCTATTTATTGCATGTTGATTTTGCTACATACATGTATCGTCATTTATAGTATTTGCTTACTTTTACTTGACATAGGTTTATGTATGGAGTTGTGTTCCACATTCCAAAAATCAAATTGCAATGTGAAAAAAATAGTTCATCCAAAAATTGCAGAGGTATTATGGAAAAACTGAACCAAAGTTTAGATTTACTGAAACTTATACTTTGGGTTATCAAATTGAACAAAATGATTGTGTTGCCATATGAATGAAACATGTCACATGTAAGTATCATATTGCAAAATCTAGCATTCAGGTGAACAATAATGGTTGTTCCTTAAAATATCATTTTTTGTGTGATTTTTTTTGATCATGTCATTGTAGACAAAATTTGGCCATCTTCGAGTCTCCAAGTGTAATGAAAGTGCTAACAATCTTATGAATGCAAACATCTTGTTTGAGCCTTTTTTTTATGTAAGCTTTTTTTTAGCGATTTCCACTTAGGCTTTTCATGGGTCCTATTTGCTAGTCTCAAAGATGATAATGTAAACATTTTCTAACAATGCTAAATGGGGAAAACTTTTCTTTTTGACATGCTGAATTTAATGTACATCAAAAATAATTTCCAAGGAGGAAAAAAGCTATGCAATTGCTTCTCTTTTGTCAATAATGAGGTTTACTACTACTTAATCCCTTCAATAATCATTACTTTATCTAGTTGTTGCCTTTCCTTCCCAAGGGGACCCTTCAAAAGAGAACTATCACAAATTCGTGCACAAGATTGGGGCATGGCCATTACATCTTAATACAAATACCAATTGCTTGCTGATGAATATTTGTCTTGGCACTCTTGTATGTAGATTGTAAGGTTGGTTATTAGGTTGGTTATTTTTGCTTTATTTTCACTCAAGGTGAACCTGACAAATTGTTCATTTAAAACCTTTGTTGTATACTTTTGTGCTTTTGTAATTTGGTTGATTAGAGAATTTGTGTTGTATTACGATTCCTATATGTACATGTGTCGCATGTAGATGCCCAATGTATATCAACTTTGTCATAAACATACATTAAATTTATTATCTTCTAAGCTTGCGATGTCACCATCATGGTGGATTTGGAAAGAATTATAGTCATGGATTTCTTGTAATTGGTGTTTGATTTGAATCCAAATAACAATTGAACTTTTTCATATAATGTCTTCCAAAAGCTTCTCAAGTGTAGCTTGATTGCATTTGTGGAAAAAACCATGGAATAAATTCCTTTGACAATTGTCCACCCACATTTTCAATGCGAAAAGCACATTGATTGTCCTCATTTGTGGTCTTCCTTGAGGATGTGTGGGATGTCTTTGAGCCAAATTGTCTTTGATCATGATTAGTGAAGGTGATCGATGGCATCTATGGAACATATACAAGATTATATCTACATTTGCAAGCAAGAAGGCGACACGAACACATATTCAATTTGGAAAACATGAACAAATCACACTAGACATGTTTTACAAGGCAAATGGGACATGGGTCAACTAAATGAGATTAATTTTTTATTTGGGTCTTTGATAATAAAGGTGGCTATGAATTGGGACAAGAAGTTCCCTAGTAGGGGTCTCCTAAGAGTAGCAAATTACTAAGCAAGGGCGTCAAGTGGCATAAGATGGAAATTTTAACAAGTTAATAATTGTTCATTGAGGTTAAGGTCATCCAGATTGCAAATAATTTGACTTAGCTAGGAAACTACTTGTAGCAATCAAGTCATTTTGGCTTAATGGGTTAAAATGAACAAGGGCAAAAATTAAGTAAAGGGAGTATAAACTTATCCATTTGGATGGGCAAATTGATTAGGTAATGTGGATTCATGAGGCCAAGCCAAAAAAATGTTTGCTTAGCTTATTGTCAAATACTTTAGACCCAAAAAATAAAAGGACGATTGCTATAGACATAAAAATCATTACAACAATGATCAATTATTGTGAATAAGACGAATATGATGAAAAACTACATGATAAGCTCAAACATGATCAAAACAATGCACACAAACACAAACATGAAGAAAACATGAAATTTGTATAGTGCAAGTTTGGGAGGGTTTCTTCAGAAACACTTATATTAATATATAGATACCCTAGTTGAATGATACGTTAGACAAAATTTATATAATTTTTTATATGTGCTGAATTTCTTTTTTGAAGGAAAATGAAGGAAAATGAAGAATATTTTGAAGTATTCAAGAATATCTTATTTTTCAAAAATGAAAACTTGAAAATTGAATAATTATTGGGCATGATGAACCTACTATTCAACTAGGTATGTATGTATGTATGGACATATTATTATGATGAGAGGGATGTCATGTTTTCACTTTTTGCATATATGTATAGTATTCTACTCAGTACACATGTAGTTAAAACCAGTATATGTATGGACCATAATACATAATATATAGATAGACCGTATGTTAAAAAAAATCCCGGGCAGCTCTTTTTGCTCGCACAAACCCTACGTGCCAAACATAAAGAAGGAAAGAAGCTGATCAGAGAGAGGTCATATTGTCGTATTTTCATATGTATAGTATACTATTCTGTATGTATGTAGTTTAACGAATACATGTACGGTATATAATACATACTCCCTCGCAAACCGTATGTTTTTGTTTCATCGCGGGCAGCCCCTTTTCCTGGCGCAAACCCTATCAGCAAACACACGAAGGAAGGAAGCTGATAACAGAGATGCGATGCTTTTGCGTCTGCGATTTGCGTGAGATCGATCCATCGATCGATTGCAGTTGCTGCGTGTTTCTGTATCCTGTTTGTGTGCGCCGCTTCGCGGCAGAGTATTGTTGTCGATAGGAAGTTGTGTGAGGAGAGAGTTTAGTTTTGGGGATTTTTCTTTCTTTTTCGGGGTTAGGGTTTCGGATTTCGTCTGCAGCGAGCAAGACAAAAGCTCTTCTCGTTCTGTGTAACAGGTTGAGGAATGAACCAAGTGCTTGCGCGCCGGCGGGCGCTAGGAGAGTGATTTTTTTTGTATTTTTTTTGTCGCGGAGAGTGGAGTATAGAGTGAGGGGAAGAAGAAGAGAGTGAGATGGGGAAAAGGAGAGATCGAAGGCATGCGACAGCGCTCGGTGGAGGTGGCGGGCGAAGAGTGAAGCTAGACCTTTGGAATGACGACGGTATTGCACAGACTACCGGGAAAGGTACCTTTCTTTGAGGGGATTGTGTCCGCAGTTATGTTAACAAGAGATACATTTTTAGTCTTTTGGAGCTTTTGCCATTGTGTTGCTATACCGATGTTCCGTCGTTCGTCTCTCGTTCTATCCCCTTTTGCGAAGGGAACCAGGCAGCCATGAGGTGGACATCGGCCTTGTGGAGGGCATGTAGTAGTAGTGATTACGAACTCCTATACTGACTTTCAAAGCTTCGATATATATATTTTCACAGAATCTTTGCTGCCATATTGTGAATCTTTCCATTCAGCTTTTGATGTCTGGTAGCATCTTTTGAAGGCCGTGAAGATGTGATCATTGGAATTGAATACATGTATATGCGGATGTGACTTTCCCCTTTGTGTTCTAGTCCATTCAGCAGGCTGTAGGGTTTGGAAAGGCAAGTGGCAGAACAGCTACTCCATCCAGAGGTGGAAAAAATCTGTTTGAGAACTAACAGATCTGTTCGTGGGGTTTATCTTTGATGCAGGGGTGGGGCATACGACATCAGCAAATGTGGACGCTGGAGATGATATAAAGGCTGTGGGTAGCGTGCAACACTCTTCGCCACCAGCCCTACCAGGTGGGTTCACCGGGTTTGCCCTCGTGGTGCTCCTGCAAGCAAAGAATATGTCTGGCAGGGCATTTTGCCCGAAGGAAACTTTCACAAACTTGGTTCAGCCAATGTGGCTTGGCTTGGCTTGGCTTGGCTTGGCATGAGAGTGGTTATGGAGCCTCTAGTTTGGCTGTTTCTTGTGGCCGTCCAAGCACAGCAGGGATTGTTGAATCAGATGTTGTCAGGCCTCTTCTTCTTTGTCAGTTTGGGGCCAGCTGGGCTCTACGTGCCATGAACCAGCGCGGGTGGAGAGTTGCAGACCGGCAGGACTCGGTTCGTATGATTCTAGCTTGTTTGGTTTGTGAACCCAACCCCTTCTCTTGTTGTGGTGTCCCTGATGTCTTGACTCCAATGATATGTGTCAGGGGTCTCAAGGCAAGGTGCCTGTTAAGGCCTTTGACCTTTTGACCAAACTACTATTCGTCACGGTCGGTAGTAAGAATGGGAATCCAAAGTAAAGGTCTTAAGGCTGAAGCTCGTAGTCTGAGCTTCGAAGTTGACAAAGAAGTAAAGAGTATTATCAGTTCTTGCTCATTGGGGTGTTGCTTTGCAGTGCATGTGCAGGAAAATCCCTTGTCATTACTTGGACAGTATAGTGATGATGATGGTGATGGAGACAGTACACCACCGGCTGTGAATGGGACAAAGGTCTTAAGTCTCAACAATGCCAATGTCTCAGAGCATGTGGATGAACAGGTATTTTCTTGCTTGTCATCCTGGTTTGCTGTTTACAATTGGATGGCAACATCAAATTATTCAGTTTGTTGTTGGGGGATTATGGGTAAACATGGTGCACAGTTGACATCAGTCATCTATCAACCACTAGGTATTTTTGAAATTGTCACCACATGGCAAGATCAAAAGTATTCTGTTTATGTTTTCATCTTTAACTTGAAAAATTGATTGCTTGAATTCAGGACTGGATGTTGCTATCTTGATGCAAATGTAAGAGTGTTGCCGTGTTTATGTCACTGATGACTGTGACTTTGATTGTGAAGGTGGCAAGCTTTCTTGCAGATTTGGAAACAACGAATATGTTGGGGGATGAGAACACTACAGGTGAGAGTGTATTGGATGTGCCACGGGACAAATCAACAGCTTCTCTTACCCTGACAGAAGTCCTCAAAGAAGATGGTAAAATCTCCACTCAGAATGGGGACATATCTGAGAACACAGAATCTCTTCAAAGCGGGACAGGAATGTTAGAACTGGGAAAGCAGGGGCCACAGTTGGCATCCAGGTCTATTGGAACAGTTGCAGATCATGGCTGTGATGTGGTGTGTGATTGGCAAGCCATTTTGCTTGAGGAGACTGGAGAGTACTACTATTGGAACAAGCTTACTGGTGAAACCACATGGGAGAAACCTGTTGCTCTTCAACAGCATGAGGCACTAATGAAAGCCAGAGAAGTTGAGAGCTCCAAAGAGTTAGACAAGGAACAACTGCTAGAGAAGCAGCATGTTGGAAAAGTCTGCAGTTCTGTTTCATCTATCGAGCCAGAAATTGAGTCCAAGGTAGATTGTGAACATGATGGACCTGTGAAGGCCCTATTAGGTGTCTTGGAGCAGCCAGTGGCAAGTCCAATTTCAGATTCTCATATTGATGTTCAGAATGATTCACATAAAGATCTAGAATCTGGGATTGCCAGTGCTTTTGGCAATGGTGAAAGTGGTGCAGATCAGGTTCAAAATGACAACAGTCTCACCACATCCCCTGAACCTAACAGCTGTGAAGCAGATGAGGATGTGATGAATGAATCTTATGACAGAGCAGAGGTTTCGGTGGCATTGTTACAGAGTCCAGCAGCCACTCTGGACCAGGATCTGGCAGGCTGTTCTGAAAAGCCAGGTGTGTTTCACAGATTGAGTTGATAGGTGTATTCAATTCCCAGGAAGGCAGTTGTATTTATGCTTTTGTTTTGCTTATTTGATATGCTTGTAAACACCATGACTAGTCAAGTTATGGAAAGTTTCATAACAGTTGTGAAAAGTTTGATTATTTGAAGCGTCCATGTATATGTATGGGGGTACAGTCATGGTTATGATGATACTGTGCAATTTGCTCTGAAAAAGTTTTTGCTGTGTTGTTATTGATAACTTGTGGTGAAATTGCAGGACCCCTTAATGGTGTAGAGGAGCCAATTCTAACAGGTGTGACCCTCTCTGTAGAGTTGGGGGAGAGATTGGCACAGCGGACCAAGGTTCTGGCAGGGTAGGATAATCATGCTCTATGCAATCTCAGTTTTAGTCTGTTCCATCTGCTACATCCAAACTCTTGTTGGGTTATAATTGGGACCTATTGTGTGCACTGTAACATTTCTGTTTGTCTGGTCCACTTAAGAACATACAATACGAACTTTCCCAAACACTAGAGATCTACAGTCTTGGGTTGTTCCCACTGTTTGACAAGTCTTGTGACTACTCACCACCTACCCTGATACCCTTTTTCTGTTTGCAGGGATGCCCTACAACAAGTACCTCTGCGGGTACGCCTAGCTATTGAGGCAGAAGTAAGATTATCAGATTGTAAAGCAATGGCAGAGGAATGCAACAACTCCACAGATTATTTCTGGGTCCATACAGGCTCTCAATTGAGAAGGATAGAGTCAGAATTGTCTAGAGAAGAAGCTGTGGTATCAGCAGATGCTAAGGCACAGAAGCCACAGGAAGTGGCAATGGACAGATCTATCAGTGACTCATTGCAAGAAGGTACCAAAGGGACTCTTCCTGTGAAGAAAACTCTTGGTTTTCGAGCTCTGCGCCCACCAGTAACAGTTGTCAGATCGCCAATTTCTGTGGACACAAAGGAGGATAGGCTTTCAGAAAAAGGTGAAGGCACTACTGACAACTTGAATGAACAACTGGGGCTGGAAGTATCTCCACCTGTAAACCCAACACCCAAGATTGAGCTCACCAATGGTGAGGTTGTACCTGAAAAGGTTCCAGGTGCTAGTGAGCTGGACACAGATATGGATGTTGATATGGAAGTAGATATGGACATGGATGATGTCATTTCTTTCCAAGCCCCTACAGTGGTGCCTGTATTACAGGTTCAACCAACGTCGTCTCTTATACATCCTCAGAACACTTACACCCCTTACAGTTATCCTTTGCCTTCAGCGGTCTCCTACATTCCACCTGTAATCCCACCAATCCTGCCAGCACCTGTCACACATCCTCCTGTGGCTGCCTTGCCTTTGTTTCCAGTTGCAACTCCCTTGTATTCAACATCAGATCTGTGGCAACCTCCTCCTCCTCCTCCTGACGATGCATGGGAGCCTCCCCCTCCACCAGAATCTGAAGCAGCACCCCCACCTTTACCAGAAGAGCCCCCTCCTTTACCACCATCACCAGAGGCGAGCCATTTTACATTGGCCTCTCCTCCCCCCTCTCCTCCCTCATCACCTCCTGTGTTTGGCTCTGAATACATGGTTGCTGCACCAAGTTTATATTCACAGTTTGGGGATGAATCGACCACTAAGACTGTCCAAGGTGACAAATCAGTTGCTGGAACTTATTATTCTGATAGTGCACGACTGCTGGTTAAATACAATGAGCTGGAGAATACGAATCATCTTACTGCACCTCCTGCCAGTGATGCTGCTCCTGCATTAGCTTTGGCAAGCACTACAATAGCTGACAATGCTGCAAAGAAGGCTGGGAAAGGTGCGTCCATGAATATGTCGGTCTTGTGCATCTGTTTTAATGATGGTTACCTTCCTTTGCCAATGCACTAGCTTACTTTTCTTGAATCTATGCAATTGTGAGGTGGTCAATTGTAACCTGGGTTGGATCTTACAGGAGGTTCTCATTGTTTTCCACTATTCATGTGAACATCTTTGAAGGCAGGCAGAAATGTAACCAATCCAAATTAGGTCTGGGGGGCTGAATGTTCCATTAGCAGGTTATATATTGGGTGGTTCAGTCTTGAGATTGCTGCTGCTCTCTTGTTTGGCATGAATTTGTTCATCTCTCATGGTTTCATGCGTTTTGCAATACAGCAGTACGAGGAAAGAAACGTTCTCATAGCACGACAGTTGCAGCATCACTGAAGGCAAATAAGAAGGTGTCATCCATGGTTAATAAGGTTCGTAGCCGTTGGAAGGTCAATGTGTGTATGGTGCACATTCATTGTTCTGTTGCATGTGAACTTCTCATATTCATCGCAGGGAAAAATTTGGAATTTGTTTCATGTGGGTTTGTTTCCAATGTTGGCATTGTGATTCTTTGAAGACCAGATTTGGATGGATCCCACATGATACATGAGAAGTTAATTTCCTATGTTGTCATGGTATATTGCAGTGGCTGGCAGCAAAAGAGGAGCTACATTCTAGTGAGGAGGATGAGGAGGACAAAGCATTGTTTGATCTGGAGGCTATTGAGAAAAAGCGACAGAAGGAAATTGAGGTTAGGATTAGGTTTTTCCTGGGTGGTTTGTCTCTCCTGGCACTTTTATCAGAAAAATCAGAAGGCTTATATACAAATTGAATGCAGGAGTGGCGAAGTCAACAGTTGGCTAGTGGTGGAGCTCTTGAGAATGCAAACTTCCAACCGCTGGGCACTTTGGACTGGTTTGTCTCTACTGGACATTACTTTCTGGTAGATAGATTGTAACCAGGGTTAGCCTCCTTACAAGAGTGGAGGGACTTGGTGTGGATAGTGTCACTTTTTGGCTTCCAGCTATCTGAATTGATTTGCTGAATGCTACTTCAGACCCTGTGTGGCACTAGTCAATGTGAAGTGATTGGCTAAGTACAACTGTCATACCTGAGGGCTTGTCTTTATGCAGGAGAGAGCGAGTCAAACATGCAAAGAAAGCTGAGAACAAAGCTGAATCTAAAGCAGACACTAAAACGGATAAAGATGTGGGTGCATCAACAAAACCAACATCAGCTGTAGTTGCAGGTGTTGCCAATGGTAAAACGCAAAAGAGGCCTGACCTTAAGGAGCTTTCAAAGGATCTTCCTTCTGGCTGGCAGGTACTGTTGACAAGGGAAACTGGTCTCAGTCGTAATTTGATACAATGTGAACTGAGTTCATGGGGCAATGTCTTGAACCAAGCGGGCAATGTCTTGAACCAAGCAGTGCAATGGACTCTGCAATCACATTGCCCTTTTTCATTTACATCCCTTGGATATGGAAGTGTTGTTCTAGGCCCTGGCCTGTTTGGAAAGTTACTCATGGTTCATGAAAATGGTTTCAATAGACTTGTGGAATGTTTTTGCAGGCATATTGGGACAATGAGTCAGGAGAAGTCTACTATGGAAATTTGACAACATCTGAGACCTCATGGGAGAGACCAATATCCACAAAAGCATTGGCATGAAGTTTATCTTATGGCATGTGGCACGAATGTCACATTATTATGCGTTTGTGGCTCTAGGCTCATACCCTTCTAGAAGTAAATACCTCTAGTTTGCTGGGGTCTGTCTACTGAGGGAGAAAGCACCTTGAGAGGAAAGGAATGGTGAAACTTTTCTAAGTCAAATTCTCATGTTGGCTTTCTGTGACCGCATATAGGTAATTCTTCATACATGTTGCTTTGCTGTTATAGGCTATTCTTCCCTGTATATGCCAGCCCATTGAATTGTGGCTCGGTGTCCTTTTTTTGGCTACTCTATGCCCTTGAGAAACAGGATATGGGGATTTTGAAGCTGGCAATCTGAGCTGTTTGGTGCTCCAGATCAGATTTCATGGTTAAGTTTCTTCATTTCATTTCTCACTACCTATGTGATGCTATAACCGAAGAGAGATAATTATTGTAGCTCAGAGCTCTTCAATGGCATTTTATAGGAGGTGGTGTGCCCATTGGGGAAAAACCTGTGGCAAAGAACCGATCAAATGTACACTGGAAAAACCTAAATCATTGAACAAAAATAGTCTAAGAACAGCTGAGTAGAGCATAGAAAACCAAGAACAGTGAAACAAGAGCCTTGTAGGAACTGACGAAATCATTGGGGATTGTTATTAGTCCGTTTGGGTTTGCACTGCTGCACACTAACACAGAGTAATAGTGATGAATTGATGAAAAAGACTTGATTTTGTAGAAATTAAGTTTCATTTGAATGATTTAACATTCAATGAATTGTGTAATGCAACTCAATATGAATATCATCCCATGTCCAATTCCTATGCAGTTCCAACAAGGGGTGTGTCACACTGTGGCCTTGCCATTTACCTTAAGATGTATCTTAAGGCGAAAGTAGAATGATGAAAAATCAAATATTTCACCATGCAAAAATATATAATCTCCAAAAAAATCCTCCAAAACAAACTAAAATCCTTCAAGATATAATAACTCTACAACTAATCTCAAGTTTCAACACAGGCCAAAATGTCATCTTTCAAAAGTCCTCATATAAAAATAGACTTATTACCTAGGGGCCAAAATCCCTTAAGCTATTACACTCTATAATGAATCTTAACACAATATGCTTGCCTACGAAGGCAAGGCCATTAAATTACAAAGGAGTTGGTACTTTAGTTAGGATTTCCATTATGACATGTAGCTAGTAAGAATTCAAATTACCTCACTTTGTACTTTCACTTCCTCTCTGAATGGTGCCTTTATTAATAAAGTTTGGCAAGTCTACATTATTTTTTATAAGTTTGGAGACTTATGTTTTTTTGGGGTTGTGCATTCATACATGAATCATGTACATAAACTTAATCTTTTCTCAATCAAAATTCATGGCAAGTCATATTATGGTTCCTTTTGCCTTAGCAAACCTATTGCCTTTAAAATTTTTAATTTCTTCATTAGTTATATTTTCATTGTAAAAGGCAGTTGCATGTACCAAAATGTACATGCAAGAAGCGCATAAAATATGTTGGAGCTTTGTGATGCATTAATTATTCCACTTCTTAAAATCATTTTAGCGTCGATTGGAGCATATGTTTCATTAGAGAGACAAAATAAACCAATTATGCAAATAATGCAAGCATGGTGCCTTGATTTAACTTTTGAAAGATTTTTTGGTAATTGGGAAAGTAATAATTTTTAAAAATCCAACCAAATTTGTGTATAGACAAGTACCTCATTAGTTTCACATTTTCAAATTTGATTAATGAACCTTCTTATTTGAACCTATATTGGGTGGGCATATTTAATTTAATAAGGGAAAATATCAAATCTAATATATATGTATATATCAGCCAAGTAAAGGTATAAAGGCTTTGCAAATTTATTTAAGTAAGGGTAAAGAAATACATAAGTATGGCACATTGCCAACTTCCAAGTGAAGAAAAATAAAAAATATTGATTTGTGCAATTGGCACTGAAAACATGAACTCATGAAATTAAAAAACTTCCTACAATTTTAAAAAACATAAAAATAAAACAAAACAAATGGACACCTTTAATAAAAGAAACTAGGGTTTAGTTTTCCCTCTATCAGGTTAGGGTGTAGGGTTTAAGGACTAGGGTTAAGGGTTTAACGATTAGGGTTCAGTTCCTCTCCCGTTGTGATTCGCAGTCCACGAGTGCGTGAGCAGCTTGGGAATGCAACGGAGAGGGGAGGAAAGGAGGTTTGATCTGTGGGCGAGAACTGATCTGCTGGTCAGAGCAGGATTCAAGCTGTTAGCGTGCTCAAGTTTTCTCTATTTTCAGAGCTTCTTCTCCATATCCTATTTTCAGACAAAGGTTTAGCATACGAACATTGGTGGATTGAAACCTAGAACCAGCTTTCAAAGGTGGACAATAACATCGAGTTCCATTTCATGCTCGTGTCCTGTTTTCAGTAGGAATCAAGCTATTCCCCCCCAACACGCACTGTGTGCCTAGAAATCCAGACTAGTACAAAACCTCGAATGTGCAGATCCTCGAACTAGGGTTTCGGATCCAACCCTAAATTTCGCTCGTTGTCTTCTTCTCTTGCTGTGGCTTGCATTTTCACTCTTGAGTTTTTCAGTCCAAGAGATTTTTGGGGCGCAGAGGACTTTTTTTTTCCGTGGTGGTGCTCATTCTTAAGGAGTTAGAAAATCCTGTCATTATGGGTACCAATCCAAAGACGACACTCTATGTTGGTGAGTCTTTCATCTTTTGCCTAGCATTTCATTCTGGATGATGTACTGTGGATTCCTACAGCTTCTATATACTCTTTTTTCTGTCTGTCTGTCTTTCTCCCTTTCTCTTGAGGAGATTTGTCCCTGCTGATAGAGGTAATACAAGAAGGCATTATAAGACACAAACAAGAGAGGTGTATGGGACACCCCTCACTGGTTGAAGCTCCGAGTGCATAGAAACACATCAGAGGAAGGCTAAGAAGATGACATTCTAATTAGTGATTTGGTATGACAATTTACAGCTGTTTCTTTTCCATATTTGCAATTTTACATGAATCCATGCTGGAATCACCTCCATTACTAAGCCTTATTGCATTTTCAAGGAGGATATCAGAGATTTTGCAAATTTAGACGGTTATCAATTTGAAGCAATTTTGCTGTAACAGGTGGTTTGGAAGAAAATGTAACAGAAGGGGTACTGCATGCAGCCTTCATTCCATTTGGAGATATCAAAGATGTGAGTATGCCTTTAGATCAGTCCACTCAAAAGCATCGTGGATTTGCATTTGTGACCTATCTTGATAAAGAAGATGCAGCAGCGGCCATGGATAACATGCACAATGCAGAGCTCTATGGCCGTGTTCTAACTGTCAACTATGCACAACCAATCAAAATCAAAGGTGGTGAGCAGGGCTGGGCCTCACAACCAGGTATGCAATCCTTTGATTTCTTTTGTGGTTCTCTCTCATATCTTCTGCTATGAAAATTTTCTAGCTGATTTCCTCCTGTTTTTTAGCTGGAGTTCTTTTGAGAAGGTAAAATGAGTGCAAGAGTAGAGCATCTACATCTTGTCAAATTTGTCAAAAGAATTGTTGGTAGGAGCACAACAGCAACTTACCATCTTCTTAGCCATTGGTCAGCAGTTGCATCCACAAAGGAGGTCCATCCTGCTTTGTCCTCTTCAGGATGGACTATCTAGAATAAAGCTCCACACTTTGTGCACCTGCAGAAGGTTGGGACTTGATACGTCAGGAAGTTTTATTGGCAATGTGAAAGTAATCATGTGTGTGCCCAATAGATTTAAGGGGGTAGGGCAGCATGTTGAATGAGACAAAAAGGCAAAGCAGAAAGGGGAGAGGCTATTTGATCAATGCTTACAAAGTGGTCTCTTTAATCTGCTCTGTGATTTTGTTTCCAATGAGCAAATTTCTCTAACTTTACATGGTTCTCCTCTATGTCTTTTGCAGTGTGGGCAGATGCAGACACATGGTTTGAGCGACAGCAACAAGAAGAGGGCCTTCAGCGCCTGCAAGCAGAACACCAGGCTACCATAGAAGCTGCAGAGGCAGAAGATAGAAAAAAGTTAACTGAGGCTCGTGATGGAGAAACTGAGGCAGTTGATGATGAACCCACTGACCCAATGGCCCAAGCTGAGGCTGAAGCTCTGTCCATCAATCCTCCTCAGGAGTCCTAGGCCTGTTCCTTTTTTTGGGGTTTGTAGTTGCTGACAACCAGATGCTTTTCCCTACAACATGAAGAAAACTTCCAGCAAGATGAAGATGACTTGATGACACATTTAGTAGCAAATGCACTAATGAGCCAGCATTTAAGTTCAACACAGCTCAAATTCTATGCTCACATTTTTACCTCAAGTTGGTTCTAATTTATTCTGCAGTACATAGTTGCACCTTGATCTTGTTATGGAATGACACAAAAGAATGGATGTTTCGAGTGTTTCTAAAAGTGCAAATTGCCTCCATAGTGGCAGTGGAGTGAGGCCAGTTGCTCCCAAGGACACAGGTACACACATCACTGACTTGTAGCAAGCCTTGGAGCTTCTGTATGGCCTTTTGCCACCAAGGCCTTACCTTGAATGATTTGGAGTTGAGATTAGATCTGGTTACAAAATCCCATTCAGAATTCAGGATAACTTCTCTTTCAGCAATTCCTGAAATTCAATGTGCTGTCAATCTTTTATGTGCAGGGTAAAGTAGGGTAAAAAAGCCCATAGAGGGGCTTCACCAGTGCCCTTATACTGATGAGGCCCCAAGATGGGGTTCTTCACCCCATGTAAATGAATTTTGAAAAAATCTCCCACTCCGAGTGGCAGGAGGGATGGTATGAAGTGTAACCCATTCTGCCAGGCTGACCAGGCACCTTATGGAGTGTAATGCACTCATGGGTCATGGAGTGAGATTAGATGCCGGAAGGCCACACAAATAACAAAATGATTTATTCAAAAGTTGTTTACAAACTCTTGTGGTGGTAGTCTAGCATGCTGGAATTAGGATTTACATGTTGCACATGCTCAATGACTAATGTCCAACATCTGGGAAATGCAGGCTGAAGATTGAGAAAGAAAAAGGAATCATGCCAACCTGGACCTCACCAGCTTTTGGTGAACACTTGTGGGACAAGCTTGCACGTGCATTCTGTATGCATTTCCTTATTGCTGGAAATTCAAGAAGCTGCAAATAGGAATGGGCGTCTGATTTGCAACTTTTCCAATTTCTTAATGATTCAAATTCCCCAACTCTCACACCACATTACATTATGATTTAGTGGATATGATGCAATTCTGCCTTAGTTTACAATATCTGGGAGCTTAATGACATTCTGGACCTGAATGTCAACAACATATGATATACGACTATGATTATGATGTATGATGTGATTACGATATGTGTTAGATATGAAATATGATTGTGATGTTGCCTAATTTTGACATGTTTTCATCATATGAACATATCACTATGACATATGGAACATGCAATTTGTATGACACATGATGATGACCTTTATGACAAGAGTGATTTTGAGCCATGACTTCAATTATGGTCTACAGTATAATAGGCCCCTACGAAGGGCCATCACCCTCTATGGTTGCTAGGATTTTTGACTATGAATAAGAGTGTCACGTGATTATAGATAAGATTGTTTGTTATGCATGATTGTGAGCTATATATGTGTGCAACATATGGATTAAGATGTTAGGACTAAATATGTACTATGACTAACTATTTCACATCAAAGGCTTATGACAGTACAAACATGGAGTTTGAATGATTTGAATTCATGTAAACCTTGTGAGGAACAACTTTGCAAATTGTTATCACAATTCTAAAAAGGAAATGCATGATTTGCACCAAAAGACAATAATGGATTAGAAAAGCTCAAGCCCACAAAATGTATGAGAAGATCATGCTACATCAATATGGAATATTTTTATTACCAAAGTGATGCACAAACTAACATGTTGGTTAAGCAAGCATAGGTGGAAATTCTTTTAAATCACCTTATGCAATATTGTAATGAATTCTATTATATAGGTTATATATCGTGCTAAAAAAGGTTGATTTATCAAGAGTTTGTTGTAGGAAAACTATTTGTGTCTTGAGGAATATGTCTAATGTATTTAGGTGAAAAGCTAATTTGTCAATCTTGTCATGTGAACAAGATTTAAAGTATTTAGACTTCTAGACTTGAATGTTTATTACATCATGAATGGTGTGTGTAAAGTCTCTATTTTTGGTAATTGAATTTACTTGAAAAGTATGTAATGGTGTAATGGGCCCCAAAATTGTTTTAATGTAACTTGAATGTGTAGTTGATCATGATGGATGATGTGGTGATGGCTAGGTTTGGTTACATAACCAAGGAATCACCCAAGGGATGAGGGTTGCCAAGAAGGTCATCTTTCACCTTTGAGACGTCCCTAGCCAAGACATATTAATGTTCAAACCATATTGGTTCAAGAAGTTTTAGGTGCATTCATTAGTAATGGCATTTGTGGGCAAATTGTGATACACCACAAACTTTCAATAAAATTTGTGTGAAAATTGTAAAACAATATGTCTATACAAAACCTATGGATTCAAAGTATAAAAATGATACAAAAATAAAAATACAAAATATAAAAAAATATAAATGATATATTTTTCTATTTATGATATTTTAATGTGAAATATGTATGATCTACATTTTAACTAAACTTATGTAATTATCATGATTTAATTTTGCATGAAATTATGCAAAATTCGTGTAAGATTATATGAATATTCATGTATGTCATTCAAAAATAATGTTTTATTTATTTGAATATTTAAGTTGTTGAATATATACAAATATCATTCATATTGACATAAAATAAAATTCATTGGATTTTTGTACGAACTTATGAAAATCAAATTTCACATGAAATAAATACAAACCTATGAAGATGTAACCATAATAAACTTTACAAATAATTTTCTAATAGCATTGATTTTATTTATTTATTTAATTGATAAACAATCTACTATAACAAACATTAAAAAATAAATCAAAAGGTTTTTTTTTTGTGATCTTGTGGTTTTAATGCATGTTCTATTATCAAGTTGTGTTTAAAGCAACTATCTTGCATTGGGTCTTTAAGGATTTGGAAGTAATTGGTGTTGAACAAACATGTAATTAGGATTTACCCAAAATCTTTGGATTCTTTTGTTTTTTTTTGTTTTGGGGAGTTCCTTGTTTTGGATTTGGAACATTTCATATAACATGTGTACTTAGTCCCAATATATGGGTGTCAAACATGCTTCTTGTGTCCCTCCTTTGAACCATAGGTGAGTCCATCCTGGCATCCTTCGATTTGACATACCATATTTCATTCACAAACAATATCCCTCCTATTACCAAACATTATGCACTTTATTTCAAACAATTCCCTTCAAAAAAATTTCTAGTTTTGATTCTTCAAAAAAAATTAATTTTGAAAAACTCCATTTATGGTCAAACAAATGATGTAAATGCTCAATAATCAATATATTTTTATTACAAGGAATGATTACCCATTATCAAACAAACAAAAGAGACTTACTTGAACACACAGTTTAAAAACCACAACCACAAGTTTTAAGAACTAATAACTCAATTGTAAAACATTGTTGAATAGTTAAAATTAGCTAAACATTGTTTGCTAATGAGCCATTTTTTGAATTGTCTTGATGTTCATTCACTTGTGCATGAATTTGGTCATGAGTGTTTCTACCTTGCCTATTTTGGGCCTGTCCAAAGCTTGATTAAATTTTTTGTGATGGGCCAACCAAAGATGCCCGTCACAAAAGGGCAAAAAATTGAACTTTGAAGTTTGGTGTCCTCACAACTAATGAATATCAAACCAAAATATAGTACCATGAATGTATAAAAAAAGGCCCTTGTGTCAAGAACAAATGTTTATGGCATAAAAGAGGCTGTTGTGATCAACCACAAGTTTATTTTTTATTTTTGAAAAAAATGGGCCAGTTTCGCCACATGATGAGGAAAAATAACTTGAAGTTGTCATATTTAGACAATAGGTTGCAGCATGTCGCCAAATTTTTTTACCTTCCTCTCTGACCTGTAGCCAAATTTGGCTTAAGTCCACTTGTGAATGATAGGTACCTAGTCAACCCACCTACATGACAATTAAGAAAGGAAAACACAGACTCCCTTCTTCTCCCTCTCCTATTGTCTCATGGCCAGGGTGAATTGACCCCCACATTGGGATCATGGTGAAAACCCAAAAATTCATTCAAATGGCCATATTAGGCCCCAAAAAGTATAAATTTGGACTCAGAGACCCAGATTTAATCTATGCCAATGATATTTATAAACATTTATAAGCAATTTAAATGGGTTTTGAGGTTTTTACCATGACCCAATGTGGGGGTTTAGGGTTTAGACCCTGAACCCTAATTCAATGAATGAATGAATTAGGGTTTTTTTTGCCATTGTCTTTTCAAAAAAAGTTGGGGACATGGTTTACTCATTTTACGATTATTAGACCTCTTATTACTATTAGATCTCATGATTTGCATGCTGGCAATTAGAGAGTCTGTGAGTGAGATAGCTTCTTATCATGATAAGGACTAGCTCTCTCTATCTTTTGGTTGTGTAAGTTGCCTGTTTTTTGGCCTTCCCTTTTGTCTTTTGTTTGATGGTTCTGACAATCGATTTTTATTGGATTTTTAGCTCAGTTTCCTCATTTGAAAAAAACAAAAGAACCTTGCTTGTAAGAGTGCTTGCCTTCCTATACTTCGCAAGGGCTTTACTCTTGCTTTACTCTTTAACTAGTGTGCAACCCGTGCCTAATGCACAGGTGTGTTATTTCAACAATGTTTGGTTCATGTTTTAGTTTTTTTTTTAAACTTTTATTTTTTATATTTTATATTTTTATGTGTTTCTTTTTCATTTTTGTATTTTTGTTTATTTGGATGCAAGTTTGAAGTTTGAAGAAAGAAGACACACCTTATTCTTTTTCAAGTAAGGTTTTTTTTTCATTATTATAAGTTTTATTTTTTCTTCTTTTCTACTCTTTATTTGGTTTTTTTTTTTTTTATTTTTTTTTTTTTAAATTTTTTTTTTTTTTTTTTTTTTTTTTTT
>Ga0209611_10000868_pt1 | contig 48408 bp, 28 predicted proteins | sample S1TSphgellanicum_3_FD_187693 | JGI IMG/M metagenome (GOLD analysis project Ga0209611, IMG submission 187693) | Host-associated microbial communities from peat moss isolated from Minnesota, USA - S1T2_Fc - Sphagnum magellanicum MG (SPAdes) (version 2) | ecosystem: Host-associated > Plants > Peat...
ATCCCGGAGCTCCAACACGCCCCTCTACCCCTCAAAGTGTTGTGAGCTAGGGAGCGTGCTCCGACTCCTTCCTTTTCCGCTGCTTTCTACTTGGGCTCACATTTGAGCCCTTTTAAGGAGTTGGGAATGCGTCAAAAACTTTCAAATGAAACATGAAACATGACATCCATGACTAGAAACATGGCATTTAGAAACATAGAATTTGAGATCCCAAAACATAATAAAGATGACACAAAAAAGAAACATACACTTGTAAAACATGAAACATTGGAGACCATTACTTTCAAACTTTGTGCATGAAACCTTTCGAAATCACATTTCATTCCACTATTAATGAACAATAAGTAACTAGAACAAAAACATGCTTTTACAATTCCATTAAGATAAGAAACATGGGTTTCATGTCATTATATTTACCTCATACATAGACATTTATAATCAAAAGATGGCTTTCAATTTCTTTTCAAATGCATTACAAATTTCAATAAATTGTGGAACATATATCATTCAACTCACATTGTCCATGTTTAATTTCATTTTGGACTTAGTGTTTTCAAGTGCATCTAGTAGGCATATCTTTTATTTATAATTTTTTTTCACCTACTTAAAGCAATATAAATTCAAATTCAATCATTCATTCCAACACTTACAATTTGTGGTTCTAATTGTTCAAAACAATTTTGGTAGACTATTTTCACACAATTTTTTCATTACAATTTATGTTCATTCTCCTCAAGTTTTAATTTATTCTTGAAAATCATAATTTGTGGTCACAATTATAGTTAGATATCCAAAAAAAACCCCACCAATTACAAAGTATGATCAATGTTTCCTTATCAATTTCACACTTTTTTTTTCATTCAAAATTGAAAATATAAAAAAATTGTAGTCTTAAAAGTAAAAATCAGAAATGAAAAAATGAAAAAATTATAGTTTCCAATACAAACAAAACTCTGAACTTCATATTGTGTCCTTATTCTAACTTCAACAGCTCTTTAAGTCTAATAATTTGTTTAAAAAAATCTTTCAAACTCCATCGAATTCTAGAAGTTCTACATCCTAAGTTCTTTTCCCTCCAAAAGTAATTTGAAATCAAATGATGAACAATCTTAATCTTATTCAGTTATTCAAATATCTTGTTGTTTCCTTGCCATTCATTAAATAATCATTACCTTATCAAATCTCTTCCATTCAATGGGTAACAACATCACTATGGCTAAGGAAGTCATGCATGCATTTTAAGCCCATCCTGTGATCATTGTTCAATCCTTGGAACTTGGTTATGTGTATTAGGTGGACAAACCTACATCATTCTGCCAATAGTGTTTCTTGCCTTCTAGCTACTTGTGTCAAATTAACCAATAAATGTTGCATCAACATGTTGTTTTCATTAACGTTCAAAACTAGTTTCAATACAAAATCGCAAATATTCTTCTCCAAGTTAGAGGTGCTTTAGGGAGTTGGACTTGTTTATGGTGTCTATTGCAGAAAAGGCATGAAAATTGGGTAAGGATTTAACATCCTACTCAACCCAACGTTCATAGTTCCTTTCAACGAGCCACAATATCGTGCAATTGTTCCTTCTACAAGATGGGGATGAAAGAGTATTAATATTTTAATTTGATGTTTACATATGTTTCCTTTTTATGACTTGAGACATTCACAATAGGCCCGTTCCGATTTTGAATTGTAGATATTATATTTCACATGTTCATGTGTTAATGAGGTAACCATTGCATATCCACCATCATTGATTAGCAAGGTGACTAAATTGTCTAAGAATTCTCTTGCATGAATAATGCTAATAACAACAAATCATTATTGTGTTATGTTCGGGACAAACCCCTAATTCTTTTTCAAACTCTAATACCAATAGTGTGACAAAACATCCCTTAATGATTCGTGAATGCACCAATCCACATGTTTTCCAAAGAGTCATGACTTTTTTGCTCTCAATGTTGTTTTTAGATTTGCATGTGTAGATTTCTATGACAACATTAGTATCATGGCATGCATATGGGAGATTATGATTACGCATCACCCACATTTCAATCTTTGTGAAAATACTTAAACATACAGAGGCTGCACAACACATTATTTATGTGCAATTCAATGAAACTCACCCATGTTATAGCATAGAATGTTACAACGAAATATACGTTGAAACATAAACACACAATACATACCAATACAAAACATACCTTCAAGGTTACAAACTAAAACAAATTGACACATAAACCCATTGAAACCTAGCTAGAAAACATTAGACTAGGAGAAAAACCGAGGTTTTCAACTATGTTTCAATTACATTTTGAAGTTGAAAATGTCATTTCCAATTGTAAAATTTCAACTCAAAATGATGTTTTCAATTGTGTACCAAAATAGTTGACAATGTTGAATCGAACCCACAACACAATCAAAGCTTACCTACACATGTCAATTTTTCAACCAACATTGAAGTGATAAGATTTTTTTTGAAAGTGACAAACCAATTTTGTTGACGGAACATTTTGACTTCTGGATGAAGGTCATCCACCTTCATCCAAATATCAAAGTTGAACTTTCAACTACTTTCCAACTTCAAGAATTGTCATATGGGGTAACTTCCCATTGGATGAACTTCATCCACTAATAACACATGACATCATCAAAAAATGAATTGAAATTTCAACTACATTCTAAATAGGTCATCAAATTGTTATTTCAACTATGACCAATCAAAGAGTCTAACCAATAGTTTGTTGCCACATGGCCTTACTTAAAGTTATGTATAGGCAAAACATTTAAGCAATAGTTTGTTAACACATGTCCTTACTTAAAATTATGTGTAGGCTAAGGTTTAGGTATATAGGTCCACCTAGAAATAAATAAATAAGTATCTACCTATTAGGCCTATTTATTTATATAGACCTCCCTGACCTAAACCTTGGTAGGTAGGTAAGTAGGCCTAGATAAATAAATAGATCATAATGCTACTTAGGCTTAGGGTAGATAAATAGGCTTTAGATAATCCTTTTTTCACCACATGGCCTTTAAGGTCAAACCTTTCCTATTAGTTTGTCCTAGGTGCCAACTTCACCTTTTCAAAACACTTGGTGCACCAATTTCATTATGTAGTTTACAAACTTGGAAGTTATGACAAACAATATGGGATAAAAATTATAGTTGCATTCCAGTTGAAATTTTGTTTCAAATGTTTTGAAGAATTTTTTTTTAACCTTCTCTAGTTTGAAACCCCATATCTTTTTCATTTTAAGTTTGTTTTGAGTGATTTAAAAAGCTATGGGTGCACCAACTAATGATTTAAAGGATTTCTTTGAACTCCAAATGTAACAAATTAGTGGGAAAATAGTTCAATATCAACATTTGAAACTATGATATTTTGTTTCAAACGTTTTGAACATAAAACTTAAAAACCTTTCTAGTTTGAAACCCCATATCTTTTTCATTTTAGGTCTATTTTGAACGATCTAAAAAGCTATGGGTGCAACAATTAACAATCTAAAATATTTTTTTGATCTTTAAATGCGACAAAGTAATGAAAGAATATAATCTCAATTTTCAAAAGTGTGATATTTTGTTTCAAATGTTTTGAAAAAAAACTTTAAACCTCTCTAGTTTGAAACCCCATATCTTTTTCATTGTAAGTTTATTTTGAGTAATTTAAAAAGCTATGGGTGCATCAACTAAGGATCTACAAAAACTTTCGGAATTTCAAATGCATCAAAGCAATGAGAAAATAACTTAATCTCAAAATCCAAAATTGTGATATTTTATTTGAAATGTTTTGAAAAAAAAACTTTAAATATCTTTAGTTTGAAACCCTGTATTTTTTTCTTTTTAAGTTTGTTTTTAGTGATTTAAAAAACCATAGGTGTGTCGATTAGCAATTTACAAGACTTCTTTGAGCTATAAATGCAACTAAACAATAACAATACAATTTAATTTCAAAATTTGAAACTATTTTAACAAATATATCATCAAACATGAACCCTTTTACACAAAACAACCCATATCTTCTTCGTTCTTTAACCAAATTGAGCATTTTTTGTAACATTGGAAGTGTTAAATCGAAGGTTACAAAATTTATTTTAAGAAAAAAAGAAAAAAAAAATGTGTAAGAAGTCAAATTCCTTTGAAATCTTAAATGTATGGTAGTAGGCCTATTTACCCTAATTGAAATTAAGTTGTAATTTTGGATTTTGAGATTAAGTTCTTTTGTCATTACTTTGTCGCATTTGGATTTGAAAGAGGTTTTGCAAATATTTAGTTGATACACCCATAGGTTTTTAGATAATTCGAAAGAGATTAAAAATGATAAAGATATGGGGTTTGCAACTAGAGAAGGTTTTTAATTTTTTCTTCAAAACATTTGAGACACAATATCAATTAAATTACAACTAAAATTTTTATTACATGGTGTTTAGGCTTCACTAAACTAAGGCTAACCATTTGAAGTTAAATAAATGTCTAAGATCAACTATAGTGCAATTGTAATGCGCCATAGGTTACTTTTTTTTTTTTCAAAACATTTGAAACAAAATATCACAATTTTGTTGTTGTTGTTTTGTTGCATTTGGAAGATAAAAAGGTCTTGTATATCCCTAGTCATAGGTTTTTTAATCACTTAAAATGGACTAAAAATGAGAAAGATATGGGGTTTGAAAATATAGAAGGTTCAATTTTTTTTCAAAAAATTGAGACAAAATATCACAAATGTATTATTTTTCCTCTTCATGTTTTCTTCCTTGCTCCTTGTTTTTGGTGTTTATAAAAAAAATTGAATTTACATTTTTAATGACATAAAGATCGTTATTGATTTGGTTAAATAATGAAGAAAATATTAAAATTTGCAATGATTCTTACGCTTATGGTCAATGTTGGGTGGTTCCAGGTATTTAATATCCAATTATTAATTAGATTAAAATAATAAATACCTATAATAATTAACTAATTTAGTCTACCTATTCATTATTATATATAATAATAATTAATAGGGAATAATCTTCATTAAAATATTTAATTTATTGTGATGAATTTTTTTAAAAATAGAAATTTAATAATATTTACTATTTAAAGATTGCATTAACCATAAAGATTGGGACAAATGCATACATTAATATAATGACATTAATATTTTTAAATGTTAAATTGTAGTTAGTTCTAAGCTAAGTTGATTGAAACATAGTGGGTTCAAAAGATCTTAATGGTACCCAAAATCGAAGAGCTTCGAAACGTAACCCAGTTTGATATTGAGGTCACTAGATGAAACATAGACAAAATATGAATGAAACATAAACAATTACGAATGAAACATAGACAAGTTCTAACCTAAAACATAACAAAGAAACATAAGTTACATTGAAATATTGGTGAGCCAACCTATAAAACATTTCAAATGTTACCTTTGACTATTATTTTTCACATCAACATCATCAATAATGAAAACATTTGGTTTCCAATCTAGTTTTGATCCTTGCATCTAAAGAACCATTCTTCTAATCATCAAACACCATCATTGTATACAATGGAAATTGAAACATGGAAATTAACCTTAGATCAAAATGTTTCAACATTTTTCCATCGTGATTATCATAGTTCACCATGTTTTGTTGGTTTGAATTACTTTGAAACATGTAATAAATTTACAAAAAGAAAATTTACCTTGTTTTCATTTGTTCCAAATGTAACATTGATTACAACTGCATTTTAATGACCATAATGTTGCATCATCATTGACTACCAAGGACTCTAAATTCCAATTGTGAACACGATATTTGTACCAATTAGCTTTCCACCAACTTCCAACCCACTCTCTTGATAACAAAACAAAAGGTACATGTTTTCTCAAACCCACATGCAAACACTTTTAGCATCGTTATCATGTTTCTTGTATGTTTCTTTTGTTAACTTTCTAGCTATGTTACATATGTCTTGTTCACATAGAAAGGTGTCCTTGGTGAAATAAACATTAGTCTCAACAAGATGTTGCACATTTTTACAATGTTTTGCCATCACTTGTGAAACAAAAAGGCCTAATCACAAAATCTCTAGTATGAAGTCCTTTAAAGCTCTTGAAACATGTGCTACAAATGCAAATTTTTCCCCTTGTAAAATGTTCCCATGGCATTTATGTGTTCTTTTTCAAAATAACATGTATTTTTATAACTATAGGGAGGAGATATAATGTTTTGATGGTAAAAATACATCAACAACCTTTATGGGACCTTCCATTATTCTCGGTTGTAACTCAAGTTTTTGTTTTTCCTTTTGGGATTGTTTTACCTTTTTTATTAAAAGCCTTATTTATGAAAACCACTTCTTTTGTTAACGCCAACAAATTATTTGTTTTTTGTCCTCCAAACCATAACTACAATTATACTTGTAACACGAGAATTCAAAATAACTCATATTATGCAAGAAATAAAACATGTAAAAAAAACTTAGGATTGTGAAAGAAAATAATGTTGTGCAAGAAACTTTGAATTTGCAAAAAAATGTGACTTTGCAAGAAACCAGATGCGTGAAAATTCAAATCCTGGAGAATTCACTATAATTATCCCAACATGGGAACAACAATCTCCTTCTTTCATTTCTTCTAAGTTGTTGAATGTCATTGTGATGTTCCTCGTTAATAAAATCTTGGAATTGGTTTGAGGGGATATATGTTGTCTTGACTTTGTGCCCCCCAAATCTAAAATTAACATTCCATATCAATTCCATATGTGTAAAAATTCCTAGATGTGGATATTGCACTATGCATTGGATTCCTTGCAAAAGTTGTTTGTTCATGTTCAAATACAACCTTCACTAGGCATCCCATGCTTTCTTGGTTCTAGGTTGATCCAAATGTGCATTCATCAAAAGCAAAAATTGAAACTAAAATGAGAAAATTGGAAATGGCAATTGATGAAAAGGATAATTGTTCAAATCAATCAATCGTTCATCAAATCGATCGTAAAACCATCATAAATGTTCATCAAGGATACATGGGGACATGTGAAATCTATATTAGGGTTTTGATAGGTTTCAAAAAAATAAATCATTGGTTGTCATGCACATTAAGTATGTTGCATTTTTTAATTATCTAGACTATTGAACTATAAAAGAACACATCTTGAAACATGGTAACATCCCTAACATAATAATGAAATTTCCATCAAATGAAACTCACACCATGCAAGCAAAACATTGATCCGAAATATTGATAGTAAGAAATAAAAATGTCTGAAACACTCAAAACACAACCTGAAACATAAGAAACCCACAAAAAATTAAGCAATTTCTCGAAACATAAAATTCATTCATCCAAAAGCTAGGAAACAATCCAAAACATATGAAGTTTCCAAAACAAACGAACTATCCAAAAACCTAAAAACTTTACATGGTCGAAACATATTGAATAAGATAAACATATTTACACCAAAAAAATTACAATTTACATAGAAACCTATTCACACAAACATATCAAAACCAAAACATAGTCCCAACATATTTCCATTGAAACATAGGCAAAGAACACCAAAACATATTTTCAACAAAAGACCTAACAATCTTGTTTTCGTTTATTCTTTGATCATGTATCAAACACACACTTTTTCCAATTTGGTGTCTATGAAACATGGTAGTTTTGTCTTCCTAAAATAGGGAGGGGATAATCATTTGGTTTATTGTGAAAGATCAAAACCAAAGGTGATTGAAGTGCATTTAAGTCAAGTACGCACATAAAAATATACTAGTCTAATAATCGTTTTTCCATAGGAATGGTGTGCAAATAGTGAACTAAGAAAAACCAAAGCAATCAACCAAATCGCAACAAATGAAACAATCAAAATAGGATAAACTAAACGAAACTACCAATTTCAAATGTTGTGGTTAGTTTCAAAACATGATCAAATTGAAAACATGGATTCAAGGTAATGTTGAACACAAAGAATATCATGGATTCAAGGCAATGTTGAATAGAAAGAATATCTTCGATTCAAAAAAATGGTGAACACAAAGATAAAAAGCTAAAGAACCCTTACAAAAAGACTCAACACCAATTGAAGAAAAGAAATGTGAAAAGAATCTCTACATTTTATTATGTATCTTAGGTTTTGAACATGAAACCAAATAATTAGATTTCAAGTTTTGCTTGACATGTGTAGTTTCCATTCTATCTCTTCGATGGGGCATTTGGTGACTTTGATTCAACTTTCTGACCCCACTTTCTTGGGGCCACCTTTAGGGATTTCTTTTGTACACTAATCTTGTTTTTGCTGTCTATAAGTGGGTTCTTCAGCATTTGTGGAAGTTGTCAACTAATGGAATATGCCCTCATCATACCTTCCAAAATAGAATTAATTCTCTTAGATGTTATTTGACGCAATCCCAACTCCTCGAAAGACTCAAATGTGAGTCCAAGTAGAAGACAACGGAAAAGAGAAAAGTCGAGGCACATTCCCTAGCTCACAACACTTTAAGGGGTAGATGGGCATGTTGGAGTTCTGGGATGGGATTAGGAAGAGTTGACAAGCTTCACTCACTCACACGGGCCTACACACAACCCACACAAAGTGGTTAGTGCATAGTTAGAGCACTTTTGGTGCTAGGACGAACCACGGGCAACATGGACATAGTAGACTTACCACTGCCCAGACTTGGGGGAAGCCACCACCTTCCCCCTTATAGTATATTCTGTGGCTGGCCATGGAGCTTACATCCAAATGGCTTTTCTCTCCCGGGACTCCCGAATGGGAGTCCCGAAATCACGCCAATTCGGACTCCCGCAACTTTGGAGCCCCATAACTTTGTGAGCAGACCTCGGATCGAAATGCAGTCTAAAGCAAAGTTATAGCTCTCATCGAGAGTTTTCCAATGGTATGTTGCACGCCCTCTGTAGCTAAGTAAATCGGGTTGATTCCTGACTTTTTCTGGTTGGGAATCAAACTGACAATTTGACTCCTGACCCTTCTTTTGGCCATAACTTGTGTTTCAGATGTTCAAATGAGTAATGCAAGCCCATTTTAGAAATTTATGTTCAAAGAAATTTCCAATGATATAAAGAATGCTACAAGCCATTGAGTTTTGACCCCTGAAATCACTCTCTGAAGCTTTGGGAATCCACCGGGACTTCATTTCCCAAAGTGAGAGTTGCCTTGGGAGTGTGAAGGTTCACTCCCTCATATTCCCTCATACTCCTTCATACTTTCTTACACTCCCGGGAGTATGTGATGTGACTATCGGGCTTCTTCTTGGCCCACACCCTTGTGACCTTTTTGCCTTGACTCCCAGACTTCCTTTTGGCTCGCAACCTTGTAACCCTTTTGCTTTGGTCACGAACCCAAAACTAGGGTTGCGACATTGTTGGCAAAACAATAATAATTTCATCATCAAAATCAAATTTCCATTTAAGGCAATAAAAAACCAATTAACTCGGGCTTGGATGAATTTTTTTAATTCAACTAAAACCCTTAAATCCCTAAAAACATGGAACATTGAAACCCTAGAAACAAACAAAAGGGCCATGAATTAAAAATAAAGCCGTAACATCATCTAAAAATATGGACTCTAGAAAAACCATAATATGGTTTTGAAACAAGGACTCTAATAATCGTAACGTGATATAAAACAATGGAATCTACACAAATTGAATAGATGTAAATGAAGCAAAAAATGCAATTGAAACATAAACATACAAAAATAGGCATTACATGGTGTTTTCTTGAAAGATGAAACATTGGGAATTAGAATATGATGTTGGAACATGTTTAAAATAGTTGTGAAAAAAAGGTGGTTGCAAGTTACAAAATTCACTTCCACACCATGACAATGTTCCCTATCACCATGTTTGTTTAGGTACCGACTAAAATATTTTACAACTAAGTATCCAAATTCCCAAGCTCCATTTTGTTTAGGCACTAAGACATGTACAATCGACCTTGTGCCAATAACCAAACATTCATTGGAATTATGCAGAATGCCTTTTGTGTAAGACCACCCAAAAAATGTTGTACATTTCACAAATTGATTTGCCTTGCGAATGATGTGATATCCCATAATGGAATCAAAGTGCAATGTGTGGTGGGGTTCCAATATGAAGAAAGACTAGTGGCTCTTCTCATTGTATGGGAAGACTAATGTGTTTCCTAACTTGTTCGTATTGTGGAGGTTTCTAACGCCCCATTGGGCAATCTTCTCCTGCATTATTTTCCTCCAAACGCATAGGTTCTAACACCTGTGTGGTTTAGTGGTGTACAATACATGGATGTTATGTCATGAACCTACGAACATGAGTGTGAGTAAGTGAACATGAGCAAGGAACCATGACTTAATTTTTTTTAGAATATTCTTCCCACGTCAATGAAATATTTGAAAAATATTTTTTTGAGACCTAAAACAAAATATTTAGTGGCGTGGAGGAATATTCTACCATGTGTTCATGGATTAATGGATGAAAATGTGGATGACAAATGACAATGGATGAACCTTTTCGTGAACATTAGCAACAAGTTTTTCTTTGCAAAAATTGAATAAAAGAAACATGATGGAAAAAAATTATGTTGGTTTATTTAGAAAAAATTGTCACATGAAATGTTGAAGTCATATTTCAACCAATATTTCTTATTTCTTTAATACCAAGTATATTCCAACTTTGCAGCATCCAAACCATACAGAATTTGAAATTAAATCAAATTTAGTGGCACATAAACATGTTGTCCCACCAAGAAATATGTGCCAATTTGAACACTATCTATTCACAATAAAGAGGTATGTGCCCATTCAAAATTGAGACAATATGAAGTAGCCCATGACACATTACCATTTTGGGTGAAAATCCTTTAAGGTGTATCACACATGACGAAAAGGGCTTAGTCCTTATTGTAATCCTTTTTTACCCTATATTTTGATCCCCATAGAAAATAATGAATCAAAAGTTGTCAATTTTTTTAGAAGGACTATATCTTAGACTATTACAATTCTAGATTCCATCATAGTCATCCATAAATGTGTTTTTACATGGTAAAAAAACCTAAGTAAAAAAGACAAAAAAGGGTGACACTATGACAAGATTTTGGTACACCTTAAAGAATTTGCACCTTTTCAAGCTCTTTTATAATTTTCATTCACCCTCTCAACCCCTAGGTTACTTGCACAATGAAATTGCATTATTTCCCCCTCCACTAGTAATTTGTGTGTTGAATATTTCAATTTGCATTCTTTGCATGCATACTTCCTACTTGCACCCTTTTTCTTCAACCGCATGCTTGCAATTATAAAGCCTCTCTATTACAATGGCAAAAAAACATTTGTCACCAATTGTCACACCAAACACCTTGGAAACTATGATTGAATACATGTTAATATCAAACATACTAGATAAAATATGTGAGATGACAAAAAAATTATTGGAATATCCAAGAAATGTTATTAGACTAAACCCCTTACAACATTTGCTCAAAATCAAAACATGGGGAACATACTGGAAAAAGGTAATTGACAAAACAAATGAACATGTAGCATGGCAGCAAATGCGAAAATAGACATAGAAAGTATTTCTATACTCAAACAAATTGTAAACATTTCATAGGAGGATATGGAGGACTACAATTTGGCTATGTTTACACATGCAATGGACTTCTTCAGAAAATGTGCGAGTTTAAAAAAAGCCAGTTCCAAAGCATTTTGCCATTAGCTTATTCAACGATTTGTCGACAAAGGACTTGGTAATAGTTGAAAACTTGTTATCCATAGAATTCATGAAACCACAACAACTTTATGCAACTTTAGGCAAGCAAGCCTAGGTGCCACAAGAATTGAGGAACAAATTGTGAAAACAACCGGTTAATTGTTGGATGATAAGGCCAACCTCAAAACCACGAGACATGTATGATAATAAAAAAAAACAATGAATCAAAAATTGAATGAGAGATCAAAATCCCATTCTTTAGATTGAATTGTAGTTCAATAGACTTGTGAACATTAATATTTGTTCAAAATATGTGATCTCCAAAGGAAATATTTCATTATGAGGAAACAAAATAAAATAATGGTTGAATTTGAGTAATGTGGCTCTTTGTTGAATAAATATGTAGTGACTGTTGAAACAAATAGTCAATGAAAATATCATATTAAAGTAGTAAATGATAAACAAATACATGATGTTGTGGTTGTTATGACACATGTAATTGTTTTGCCAGTTGGAGTTGTTTTGGCATATGCAATTCCTCCAAACTTTCTTTAGTACCCACTAGATGGTCTAATCAAAACCAATGGTTGTGATGCAAGATTTAAATGTAGAATGGACAACTATAAATATGTCACCAAGCAAACATCTTCCCAAATGTGTACTATGTTGTGCATTCAATTTTATTTTATTTTGAGGTAGAAGGGTTCCACTGAAGAAATTTAGAACAAAGCTTTTTCAATTGCATCAAGTCACAATATCCATATCTACGGCATTCTTATAAATCACCACCAAATTTGGATTTGTATCTATTTATAAAGAAAAGAAAGCTCAAGAATGTAAATGTAGAATTCCAAGTAGAGGTTAGATATTGGGTGTCCACTAATCACTTGTAGGATTACAAGATATATGGAACAATGATCAAAATATTCATCCTGGAGTTTTTGAGCAACTTGTCACAACCACCTTGAAACAATCTATGGCCAACAAACCTGGGAAGCAAAAAATTTAGAACACAATTTCATTGCAAGTGTGATTACCTGCTAGGATTCCAAGCATGCAAGAAAAACGGCTGAATTTTAGAAAAAAAATGGCCAAAAAATGATACATATGCAAAGCATGATCCATACCAAACACCTACATTTGCTTACAACAAGGCAATGGACTAGCTAGTAATGGCCAACACAATTAACAACGAGGTGGACACAAAAGACATTTCGGGGTCGGATGATGAAGATGAAAGTGAGGTGCCAAAGACAACATACCCAAAAGATACCATGACAGATTCGAAGGACCAAGAAGCCACAAAAGTGACAACACTAAGGTTACAAATGGGTTCCAACGATGTGAACAACACACCCAGAGAATATGGCTCTGCTCAATCTATTTGACATAAATACAAATGATACAATTGATGTTTAGAAGAAGTATAACCAAGACACTTGAATCAGTTGGGAAACACTTTAATTGGATGTATAACTTAATTGATTGGAAGGAATAAATTTTAGAACCTACAAAGTTAGGTTTTGTGAGTATTTAACATAGATTGAACACTAAAATCTAGGGCTACAAACATCAAAGAGTTTCAAAATGGACATCAAAATGGTTAATTTGTCAATGTATGGATCTTGTCTTTTGAAGAAATGAATGGAGGTTTTTAAGTAACCATAAAAATAAATTTATAAAAAACATGTTGTTTCCAAGCCTACAAACTTTAGTAAAAGTTAATTCCGTTGATAACACAAATATTTTTAATGGAGGACTGTTTCTTTAGTTCAATTCCCTACATGTGAGAACATTTGTTTATGAATGGACATCAAAATGGTTAATTTGTAAATGTATGGAAATTATTTTTTGAGAAAAAAAATGCAAATTTTAACAAAAACATAAAAGTAAAATAAAAGATAACTTGTTGCCTCCAAGCCTGAATTAAGAGTTAAAGTTAGATTTATCAAGATTTCATTCGGTTTAGAGTTAGAAAAATTTAATTTGGTTGATAGCATAAATTTCTCTAATAAAGGATGATTTTCTAAATTTAATTCCCTGCATGTGAAAAATATTGTTTACGAATGTAGAGTGGTGGGGACCCATGGCATGGGGGATTGGGGTTAAATAGACTGAGAAAAAAATAATCAATAATATAAACCATATACTTACACAATTGGTTACAAAAATGAAATCAAATATTAATTGGATAAAGGATCATCCATGACTGAGTATTAATAGGCATGTAGTGGATGATGCAACTATGGTCATTGGTTCTTTATGACCAACAATAATTCATTTGGAGATAGTGAATTTGCAAGAAATAGAAGGGAGGGAAAAAAATTTATTCAACTTAAATGAAAAACACATACACTGAATGAAAATATTTCAATGGTGATGTATCTATTGAATACACAAGTTATATAAAAAATTTAAGAACAATGAAATCCAAATCCAAATCTTATACTGAAATAGAAGAAAAGTACATGGCACACCAGTATATCTCTCAATTGCTTTAAAATTTTTAAAGTGCATAGTAGACTTGTCATAAGATTGGGGCAAAATCGAAGGGGAAGAAGAAAGGCAAGTTGCCAATATCTAAGCATAAGCTTTAACATATGAAGGTAGTTGGGGGCTTGAAGGTGGGATAGGAAAAAAATCATCACAAGCAAAAAAAGGAAACGCCTTGAAGAGCGAAACACACCTTTGCAGCACATGGGAAGATGTGTCATTAATTTGTCCAAATTCAATCTAGAAAAACATAAAGCAAATTAGATTGAAAAATCAAACTTATTCACAATCCAAATCAATCTTGGAGCGTTTATGGATAGGGGATTCATGATCTTGGGAGTGTTTTGGCAATTCTTCGCCTCAAGATCCTTCATCTTGAAAATGAAAATGAAAAGCCTCATTGAAGACCTTTTGACCTCCATCAAGTTCCAATAAGTCTTGGCCAAGATTTTGGCATGTTAACACATTATTACCTACAAGAAATAAAATGTTAGAAGACATTTTATATTGAATATCCAATGCAACAATAGAAGGCTTAAAAACATTACATGGGTCCAAATTCTTTAAGGATTACCAAATTATTGTCACAATATCACCCTTTTTGTACTCCTTTGCATAGTCCTATTTGACCATCTAGAAACACAAAATGGATGAGATTGATGGAATTCAAAATTGTAGTGGTCTAACATATGGTACTTATAAATAATTGGACACATTTTGACTCGTTAATATTAATGGGGATCAAAGTATAGGACAAAAAACGATTCTATTAAGGACTAGGTCCTTTTTGTCCTTAATGGTGCACCTTAAAGAATTTGGACCCACATACCAAGTGATGTTACGAAGTCAAGAACAAATGATCCTAGCTTTGAACAAATTCCAATCAATGTTTTAGTGTGAAAGGATGCATCTCCTTGGCCACATAGAATGGTTTCCCAGAACTTGAGAGTGTCATAGTGCTACTATCAATCCAATTGTAAAGAATGTCTTCTTCTAGAACCCTAATCCCTGCTCCAATATGCCAAAAATAGGTGCTTGGAACTCAAAAGTCTAGGGGTCCTCACCAAAAGTGTGGTTCAACTAAATAGACTTTACAAGAGGATAAAATGGCATTGAAAATTGAAATAAACAACCTGCAACAACATAGCAAGATTAACAGGATATGGGAACAAATAAGTACCTTTAGCTCGAAATCCTTAGTGCTAATCAATGGAAGACTATTCACAACTACCCTCTTCATTCGGATTGACAAGGAGTAATTATCTAAAAAATTTCTAATATGCCCAAAAACTCACAAATCATCTAAATGGAAAAGGAGGATGGCACCACTATGTGAAAGGAACTTGTTACCAAAAATGAAAACAAGGTCCACATAGTGGGGGACCTTGGCATTCCACTCTAGAATGTCATCTCTAGACTAAAACACCATAGGAACATTAACAATTCGAGGAACATCTCCAATGACAAGATCAACGAGCCCTAGTGGATTCACCTAACAAATATATTTTCATTATGTCAATGAGAGTGGAAAATGAGTGAAAAAAATTGTTGTTGATAAAAAACTATTGAGATATTGAATTGTGTTCACTTGACATAGGTAATCAATGAAAATGGCATGCTCGGGAGGCCACTTCCTAGTTGTCATTCGTGAGGACATGAAAGAAAACCATGAGAAGAACATCACCTTCTCATGGAATCCCAATCTTTTCCCTGATGGAGCCGAAGAAAAATCTTGTCAAAATGATGGTGGTTGATGATTTTGTGGCAAATGGAATTCCAATGTTCTCCTTAATCGAGCTAAAGACAAATCGGGTCGAGATGAAGATGGTTGACAACTTTTTGGCAAAAAGTAAAGGCATCTACTAAAATGTCTCCTTTCAAATCCATCATGGAGCTCAACAAAATCTTGCTTTAAGGTTGTGACTTCATAATCAACCATGGTCACATCATTTAGAACCTTGACAATTTTTTGGGGAGTTATCTTTTTCCATTCCCTTTTACAACATACTCTTTCTTGTTTACCTGAATGTTTGAACCCCCAAAGCTAGCAAGTTTTTCTTGGAAGTCAGGGTCATGGCTCACTTCGAAGGTAATTTTAGATAGCAAGGTACAATCCCAGGGGCATTCAATGTACCAGTTGAAATCTTCAAAATGGTCTAAGGACCAATCCTTGAGAAGATCCTTGCAATACATGGTGTTGTCTGCCTTTGGATCTTGCCAAATCCATAACAGATGGGGGAGCTCATCGATCACACCCTTGGGGAAGAAAAAATGGGCAAGAGATGCAAATAAAACATCTCCTCATCTTCAAGATTGAATGACGAATATTGAAAAGCAAAAGAAGCAAGAGAAATAAAAGAAATACAAATATGAGGTTTTGAAATGGTCCCTTTTTGAAGGCCTCCTTTCCCTTGGATTATTACTCCCAAGATTTGCTATGACAAATCCCATCTTTGGGCTTGAATTTGCAGAAAAAACATGTCTCCCACACCTCAAGTTTCTAGTGGCAAATGTATTCCTCCAAGGTCATTAAATCATGGACCTCTCTTACAATGAGCTTGAGGTCAAAAATTGTGGCATTGTAGAGCTTAAGTGCTTCAACTTCAAGCTACAAAATCCAAAGTTAACGAAATTAGATTAGATGTGGATAGAAAATGGAAAATGGAAAGCCAAACAAAAATATTTGAAGTATTACCTAATGCCAAAAATGTTGCCTTGTGCAACCCATTCATCAAATTGAACATTTGAGAAACCCTTCTTTGGGAACTTCTTAGCTTCCTTCAAAACTTCAAACTTGTTCCATTGTTGACCATGTAACTTTATGTTCCTTGCTAATGGAAGAATACATGAGCATCTGAAATTTTTCATTGAACATCTCAGGCTTTGAGTTGTTGTCATAGTGGGCTTGAATTTCCTATAAAAATTTGGACCCAAGAGCATGATCACAAATAGGGAGATGTTTGTAGAAAGTTGAGTAGTGCTCCTTTCTTACCTATTCCATTAACTTCTCCATCAATTCTTGCAGCTTTGTAAGAGATTGTCACCTTCCTAGGAGACCTCTTTACACTAGAGCTTGACATCCATATTTACCGCATATGCAAGCTCCCTTTGTTGGCACCACAAGAATTCAAGAGGTGTCAAATGGAATATGCGAAGAAATAAATTGTGATCGAAATGAAAATATGTGGAAAAAATAAAAATCACCTTATACATATAATAAGAAAAGGCCTCCAATGTGAGGGAATGACAAGTCTTCCTTGATTTGCTTTCACATTTTTTGTCTACTTTTGTTGGCAAAATGTCCTTGAATTACTTCAAGGGAATGATTCCAATTCCTTGAATGTGAAAGAATTCGTGCACAAGGCTTGGCTTGACATGATCAAATTCAATGCCCCTAATCATAAACTTGAAAAATGAAACGTTGGAGACAAAGTAGAAATGTAGCATATTCACAAAAAAATCATAAAAGGAGGAAGACTTACTTGTTCAAATCAATCATGGCTATGAGCAACTCCACAAGCCCATGAGATGTGTCAAGTAAAATCAAATCACCAAATATGTGCCATGATGGATCATCATTATGCAATCTACTAATGTAAGGCATCCAAGCCTAGATGTGGTGGTTCCCATTCCATACAAAAAACATTTGTTGTAGAAGTAAAAAACCTTTTCTCCTTCCCTTTTTTGAAAAGGAGTTGGAAAAGTAAAAAACCTAACATTTTTTCTTCCCTATACCCCATGTGAAAGGCTTGCTCCATCTTCAAAATATCAATATTGAAAGTAGGCTTGATAATGGCCATGGGAACCATCCTACACAATGGAACATACATCTAGGCCTTGTGCTTTGGGGTGATCTTATACTTCTTAAGAATTTCCCCTATGTTAATATTTGTTTGGTTTTGCATTGCTCGAATTGTCATGTTGAATGAGAATTGATCCTCCTCCATTTGAATTAGCAAGCTTGAAAACTGCTAGAACATAAAACAAAACAATTATGATGAAACAATAACATTTTTTAATGTGAGATATATGTGAAATTTATATTTTATATTGGGTTTATTACCGAAACTTAGAGATAATGTTATTTACTATAAAAAAACCCACCAAGATATTCTTAGCATTAAGGGTAGCTTAACAAGTTTTTTTTTCTGCAAAGATTACTTGAATATCAAATCAAGAGAATGCAAAAGAAAATAACAATGAAGAAGAAGGAAAAGAAGAATCTTGTGGAAAAAAATCCCACTAAGGAACTTTTGATGCCAAAACTACCTTGGTGGGATATTTTTCTATAACCTTAAGAATTGAAAAAGAAAAAGAAGCAGAAAAGGAAGAGGAAGAAAAACATGATAAAAGAAGAAGAAAAAGCATAAGGAGAAGAGGAAGAAGAAGGAGAACAAGTTTAGGGAAGAAAAAACATGTCGAACTTCTCTCGGTGCTGAGAGAAGCCCAATGGGCTTGAATCTTGTAACAAGGTTGTGAAGAAGTGAAAGAAGAGGAAGAAGAAGAAGATGTTGAAGAAGATGAAAACGTGGAAGAAAAAGAAAAATAAAAAGAAGAAAATATAGAAAAAAAAGAAGGAGAAGAAGTTTGGATAAGGAAAGAGTTTGTCGAGCTTCTGTTAGTGTTGAAAGAAGCCCTACCGACTCTTTTCATGCAACCACACTTAAAAGAGAAGTGATAGAAGAAGAGGAGGAGGAAGAGGAAAAAGAAGAAGGAGCAAAAAGATCTTTTAGGAAAAAATCTCGTCGAGGTACTTTTGGTGCCAAGAATACCTTGACAAGATTTTTTATGTAGTCATAAAAAACAAAGAAGAAGAAAATGATGGAGAAGAAGAGGAAGTAGACAATGAAGAAGAAGAAGCTATAGAAAGAAGAAGAAGAAGAAGTTTTGGGGAAAAAAAACTTGCCTAATTTCTCTCGGCACTGAGAAAAGCCCGATGGGCTTTGATGTTACAATAGGAAGAGGAAGAAGCAAGAGGAAGAGGAAGAGGAAGAAGAGGAGGAAGAAGAAGAAGAAGAAGAGGAAGAGGGAGGAGAAGAAGAAAAGACCAAAAAACAAAATGGAGAAGAAAAATTGGGGAAAAAATAGTCTGCCAAGCTTCTCTCGGTGCTAAGAAAAGCTCAACATGTTTTTTTCCTAACATGACACATAGGAGAGACGGCAAATAATGAAAGGAAATTCCCACCAAACATCTCTTGGTACCAAGAGAAGCTTGGTGGGTGTTCTCTTACAAAGAAGAAACCTTGTATGAATGAGGTAGAGGAAGAAAAGGAAGAAAAATAGAAAAAGAAAAAGAAGTGGATAAAGAAAGAGAAGAAGGGGAAAAAAAGTTTTGTAGAAAAAATCCTACCAAGGTATTTTTGGTACTGAGAGTACCTTGGTGAGATTTTTTTCTACAAAATAAAAGATGAAGAAGACGAGGAAAAAATCGCCGACCAAGCTTTTCTTAGCATTGAGAGAAACCCAATGAACGTTTTTTTTGCAACCATATTATTAAGACACAAAAAAAGATGAAGATGAAGAGGAAGAAGATGATGAATATTACAGAAAAAAATGTGCCAAACTTTTTTAGGCATTGAGAAAAGCTTGGCATATTTTTTTACAAGTTTTCAACAACATTAACCGTGTTATGTTAAAAAAAAAATGAAAAAAAAAGCTTGGCCATTGAAAAAAATTCAATAAGAAACTTGCATATGAGAAAAAAAATGATCTAGTTCTTCTTCTCGCTCAAGCTTGAACAGAAGGAAAGGAGAACTTACCTTCTCAAGGAGGTTCTACCTTCCAAAGTCGTGTGTTGAAAAAACTAGAGAAAGTTCCACTTGTGTCTCCAACTCTTACTTCTCCTCTTCAAATTCTTTACCACTCTCTTATTGATCCACATCTCCAAGTGGATCTAAACCCTAAACCCTAAACCCTTCCCCCTACAAAGGAAATGGTCTCAAATTTTAACTTGACAAAGAAGAAGACCAAACATCAACTACACATATAAAAAGATATACTTTCAAGAATTGAAGTTGAAAAAGGTGTGGAAGATGTGTATTACATGACCATCATGTCCATGAGACGTGCACTTTTCTCTTTTTCGCACATTGAAAAATCCTCACCACTCTCCTCTTCTTCAATCATTAACAATGATAGATGCTACCTCCTCTATTTTGAACTCATCTAGCTATTGCCACACCTTTCCTATGTTGCCATAGCTTCTTCCTCTGAAAATTAGACAACTAACAATTGGAATTTGTGATGTAAGCCCGATTTTGGAAATATATCAATTGCATAAGCTAAACACATTACCTATATACTGACCGATTCAAACCCTAAACCTAAACCCTATTCCATTATGCAAAAGTGTTGGTTTGATTTCATTTTGTGAAAATATTCCATGGGTGTATATTTTCTATGTAAAATTGTAAGATATTCATATGAATAAATCTTGTCAACATTTTGTCATATTCATCAATCCTACACATGCACATGGAGCTAGGATTCACATCCAAAAATATATTTTAAAATGTATTGAGAATTTGTCTAAATTTTCGAATGGTCATATCAAGTATTTGCATTTTTTATGTCCGAAATCCATTGAAATCATATGCAAACCCATAGTTGTACAAATGCACACATTATCATATACATAGCGCATGCACATGTATGTATGGCATTCATCTATTTTTGGAGTACACATTCTATTCTTACATCTAAATGCATAAGACATGATGTACACACATTTGACACATTTTGATGGCACATCAATGTTGCAAATACTTATGGTACTCTTTCATGCATCATTCATATTCATGTGGTCCATATGTTTCAAATGTTACATAAAATACATATGATACATGTGTTAATATGTTCTAATCTATACATATTGTTCATATCTTCCATATGTTGCATTTGAGACATGAGGTGCACATATATGGTAGACATGTGCCATATATGCATATGGTTCACATATCAATTGACCTAGGATGGACTTCCAAATGAATATAAACATGTGTCTACAAATGTAGTCCAAATATAAATACAACTCTAATGCACATGTTTAGGATCTAATTAAATCACATGCAAATGAATATACATTGCTTATACATATGATGTATTTATAATAAACTTTTATTTCTTGAACACAACTATGTGTTTTAATAAAAAATGGACAACCTAGGGGGTTCATGAATCTCACACATTAGAATGGCATATCTCACAGATATCTGGCTTTCCATATGTTGTAGTCATGACACTTGTGCCATACATGTATATGGTGCACAAAAATAAGTACAACTTCAAATACCTAACCCTTGCACATGATTCTCAATGTATGGAATATATATATTATTTTTACATCTAAATCACCAATAGATGATGTAAATACATGTGGCAACTTTAGATGGTACATCAATTTTGCAAAATATTTATGGTACATGTCAATGGATCATTCAAATACTTATTGTACATATATTGCAAATGTTAAATTTTTTACATATGGTTCGTATGTACATATGATGCCCCTTTTCCATATTTGCAAATGGTTCACATATCAATGGTAGACATATATTGACACATTTTCTATTTTAAAATATGTACATCTTTAGGATCACTTCAATTACTTGCATAAAACATAACTAATCATACAAATTCACTTGCATAACTCATGCACATGCTATATGCATGATACACATATATTTACGAATCACACCTATAATTTTTCAATAAACATTGCTAATATAAGAGCTCCATACATGTCATACATTATGATTATATGTACACATATATGGTAATTCATATGGTCCTACTATGACATTTGTGTCATATTTACACATAGGCACCTATAGTATCCACCCATAATATCCTTTATTGAATCATATACAATTTCTTCTGCATCTTCTTTCATGGCCTTCAATATACATGGTGGTTTCTATATGATGCACAAATTTGTTATTCGTTATTATGTTGTCTTTAATTACTTTCTTCCACAAATTGCCCTTCCTTTTTGTGTATACTATCTTGTACCTAATTTGAGTTAACCTATTTGTAAGAATTGTCCTCTACTTGAAATGTCTTGTTGCCCCCTTTTCCAAAATATTTTTCGTGCTAGTGCATTTCTTCTTTGGTTTACGTGTCCTTGCATAAAAACATCCTCTATATTATGGTTGTTGATTTTTAGTGAATCAAATATAATTTTATTGCCATCTTTTTTTTTCCCTGTGATTGGCTTGCATAATTAAAATCGCACATATGGAAGGCGAAGAAATCTTTGGCTCCTATAAACAAAAGGGAAGGATGCTAGTCCACGAGCTTGTGAGCATGAACATGAGCAAGTAAAGTCTTTACTAATGGACTACATCATCAAAGGTGTTTAACTTGTTTCACACATTTATTTCACGTCACTAAACATAGTGATTAAAAATAGGTGACAACTAGTGGTTAAAATTAAGTTAAACCTAATGGCTAAACTTAATGGTTTAATCTAATGGTTAAACATAATGGTTAAACCTTGGCTAAACTTAATGATAAAATCCAATGGCTAAACCTTGGTTAAATTTAATGATCAAATTTAGTGGTTAAACATAATGGTTAAATTTAGTTAATAAACCTAATGACCAAATTTCATGGTCAAACCTATTGGTTAAATCTAATGGTTAAACATAATAATTGAACCTTGACTAAACATAATGACTAAAACTAGTTGATAAACCTAATGCCTAAATTTAATGGTTAAACATAATGACTATAAATTAGCTAAACATAGTAGTTAAACTTAGGCTAAACCTAATGGCTAAGCATAGTGATTATACGTAGGCTAAACCTAATGGGTAAATCTAGTGCTTTAACCAAGGTTACATCTAATGGTTAAATTTAGTGACCAAATTTAATGGTTCAACTTAAACTAAACTTAATGTCAAATGTAATGGCTAAACCTAAGTTAAATTTAATGGTTAAAATTTGGATAAACTTAGTGGTTAAACATAGCGGTTACCACAAGAAAAAATATTGGGTTTTTTCACTACCACCCATTGCAATTATTTATCCAATTTGACCACTATTTGATTTATTATCATCGTGCACAAATAACAAGTGAAAAAGTTTATATATGTTCATATATCCAAAGTCTAAAGTTGATGTAGACCTTTATATTTTTTAAAAATAATGTTCAAGCTTGGACATTTACATAATTTAAAGTTATGTTTTTTTCCCTTGTTTGTTCATTATTGGACAAGTTTTTTTATTACAATGTTTATGATGCCACAATAACAAAACCTCAATTTAAACAATCCTTCAATTATTTCTCCATTTTGATCTCTTGATGTATGAAAAATATAAGTATTAGTTAGATTTTTTTTTTTTTTGGGGGTATATTATTATTCTTATTTCTACCATGATTTAACATTTATTTTAGGCTTGTTTTGTTACAAGATTACGTCTAAGTGTTTAGAGATGAAAATTTTCAATTATTTTTAAAAAATTAAACATTCAAAATGGTGATATCATAATAATGACATCAATGAGTTATTATTATTATTTTCAAGTTTATGGTGTTGTTCAAATGATGGTCATTGATAAAAAAATATTTAGTTATTTTTTGGTTATAAAAAATATATGGAGATATTAGGTTGCTAAACACCTATATTTTGGGTACAAGTCTTAGAACCTATTATAAAATTTTAACTTATATATATTTATATGTTGATGTAACTTCAAAGTAAGTTTGATGTTGGAACTATTTATGGTTTTGATATTGAAATTATTAATCATTACTCATTATGAATAATCTTTTTGTTCTTTCAAATTTGTGATCTCAAAGTTTTTAAAAAAATCATTAAACTTGCATTATTCTCATAGGGGGTCACTAAATGTTCGAGTTTTAAACCATGTGCATCAAACAAAACATTTTTTGGAATGTATTATATGATTGTTTAACCTTTTGTTTCTCGCCTTTTGCCTAATTTTTTTAATATGCACATATTTAAACCAACATGTATTAATTATATGTTATGATTATTAATTATTACACGATTTATATAAATTATAAATATATATTTTAAATAAATAATACCTTTACGCAATAATTAATATATGACACTTTATATTATTACTCGCATATATTTTTATTTTTTAAAGGAATGCCCCCCCTCAAAAAAATTATTTGAAATTTCATTATTTTGTAAATTCTCCCCAAAAAAAACTACCAACTTTAGGAAATTTGCCACCAAAGATAAAATGAAAAAATTGTTGATTAAAGGGTGGGGGAGGGTATTGAACATATATTTTATACAATAAAAATATTTTTGTTAAAGATTAATGAAAGCACTTTTGAATTCACATCGAATTCAATCCCATCTATGAATACTATAGATGAATTTACACAAAAAAGATTTGTATATTTCTTTTTATTCATAACATGTTTTAAGTTTTTTTTTTTGGAACCCTTCATATTGCATAATTATAAATTATAATTATTTTCATGAATAGATTAAATTTCAAGATCATGTTTTCATTTGTAGCATTTGAATAAATTTTGAAAAAAAAAAAGTATGTTGAAGTTTGAATTTTCTGAATAGTTTCATGTTGAAGATAATAAAATTAAACTTTCATTTTATCTTATCAAATACTTTAAGTGGTTTAGTGGTGAAGAGCTTGGTGTATCTCCTGAAGTCTTGAGTTCAAACCTTGATGAATGTGTGCATTAATGTATTTAATGTGTATATACATTGATGTATCATGTATATATATGATATATGAAACATGTATGATGGTACTGAATATCTTCAAAATATTTTATTAGAAAAAAAATATTAATATTAAATCATGACATGTATTTTTGTCAACATGCCGTGAAAAATTTACAATCCATGATTGGAAAAAAAAAAACAACGATACAAGAGTTTTAAATGTGTTACATGGTGATGTGGCATGTCAATCCATGTCATATTACCTTGGGACCTCATAATATCCATGCCAATTTTTTAAAATTACAAATTACCTAGTGCAACATGTCATTACCCAAAACAATTAAAAAATATTTCACTAAATATGTCCTAATCAACTAGTCCTTTTTTACCAAAACCATGTAAGTTGCATATTAGTGAACTTTGTCCCATTTCATTAAAAAATAATGGATTTGGGTAATGGAAAACCCAATATTTCTTCTTGTGTACATTTGGTGGTTAAATTTAGGCAAGTAATATATATGTAAGTAGGTAGGTTGTACGAAGGTGAAAACATATAAGTAGGTAAGTAGGTAGGTAAGTTGTGGGTGGGCAAGTTGGTAATAGATAAGTAAGTAATTAGTTAGGTAAATAGGTGGGTGAGTAGGTAAGAGGTAGACGCATAGGGTAGCAAACCATGTTGCATTTGATTATAAATCGTTGGCTATATTTACTAAATGTTCCACTTGATTAAAGTCCACTGACTATTTTGATTAAGGTTGTACAACTTGATTATATATATCTAATCAAATAAACCAATATAGTCAAATTGATTAGTCAAAAAATACATGTGTCATTCAAGCCCTTGGCTTTTAATCGAAATGTATATGTTCATAAATAAAAAATGACAGATTAATCAATTTGGACCTCTTAAAAAATCATGATTTGTAGTAGTGTTGGTTGAGCAACAAACCATTTATTGGTAAAAATAACATTTAAAAAAACAACATTTTTGTGGTAGGTAGTAGGTAAGTGCATGTAGGTTGTAAAAAAAAAAGTAACTAAGTAGGCTAGTTGTAATCTTAGCTAGCCCCTTGGGCATCAACATCTAAGAACTATAAATATAAGGAGATGAAATTTTCATTTTCTTAATCTTGATAAATCAAGTCCTTAACCAATGGACCACAATTTTATAAATTATAAATTTTGTAATTAAATTTTTTTCACATCTTACATTATGTACACTACTTATGTAGGTATACTTGTAGGAAGGCTAAATAATAGGTATATAGACCTAGACCTAGGTTGTAGGTTGAGGGTAGGTAGGTGTATTGCCCATCTACTTACCTACCACACTTATTTACCTTCCTAGCGTAAATATAGCCTATTTACATACATACTTGCCAAAAATTTTGTTCAACATATATTACCTACCTAGGTACTTATTACATAAGAAAATAATAGGTAGGTAGATATTAATGACTAGCATACCTAGTATTGATAGACTACAAGTTAAGCCTAGACCTATAGTAGCTTAACCTAATATAGATATTAGGGTAACCAAAATAATAGCGTAACCAAAATGGCACAATAAAATGCCCAATTTGACCAAAAAACCATTGGACATCTTGATTAGGAATTTCATTTTTTTCCATCTTGACTACAAATTTGTCCATTTGATTAGAAAACCCATTGGCCATCTTGACTAGGGATGTCATTTTTTTTACGTCTCTTAATTATATGTCCCATTTGATGAATAGTGAAATGAGTCACACCACTCAAGTTCATTAGTAAAAGAAAATATTGACCATTCATGCATTAGGCCTTTAATCAAAGTGTGCATCCATTATGCCAACACCTAGCTTTCATAACTAATGCCACATGTGATTGTGTTCAAGCTTTCGTCATGTAGTCATGTTTGTGCCATCACAACAACTATGTGTACTTAGTCATGTTTATGACCATAGGACTACGAAAACATGTTCATTTTACAACTACATGATTAAACATTGTCATAATTACATCATTGCATATTCATAATGGCCATGTGAACATCATGAAGACCATGTTTTGAGTTTGAATAAAAAAAAACTATTGGACACCTACCTACTTAAAATTGGTAATTTTTTAAAAATAATATTAATTTCTGAAAACCTAAACTTTCCATTTGAATCTAACATCACAATTGGACAAAACAAAAAAATAGCCGGAACATAGACCATGCAGAGGTATAGGTTGTAGGTAGACTTGATAAGTGGGTTTGGGGTTAGTAATAGTAAATAGGTGTATCAAAATTTTGACCATCTATCTACCTACAATCTACCTATTTATTACCTACCTTTCTACCTACAGAAGTAATATAAAAAGATGTGAAATAAACATGTGTTGATAATAACATATTGACAAATTATATTCATTCATGAAAGTGTAGTGCATTGGTTAAAGACAAGTGGTTTTTTTTGAAGAGGTGAGGGGTTCAACTTCAACTTGTGCCATCCTAGCTATAGTAGGCATGCATGTAAATAGATAGGTAGCAATTCACCTTTTCACAACATTTTTTTTTATGGAAACATTATTGTTTATTTGGTCCACTAATTTATAATGACATCTTTCATTGCTTGTAGTAGAACATTTCAATAGCTTGTTTGCATTAAGTTGATCTAAAAAACATTATAAACTATATCCCATTAAACCCTCCTCATTGCCTTTTTGATTTTTCATCAATCAATCCCCAATGTTTTCACAACACCAAAATTTATCTTTCATGACTAAAACATTTTTGGACTATGCCTTAATTGAACCATATAATCATATGTCCTTAATCATATATCTTTAATCATTTTTGCAACTACATGACTACAATTGGGTGCAATCATAATAAAATGAGCCAAAAACATTTGTTGATTGTAGTGAAAATCATACCTACACTACTTTGAAAAAAAAAATTGTTGTATTTAATGAAATAATTATCCACCTTTAGGAATTGTGTTTGTTTACTCATGAAGTTGGAATCCCATGAATTTGAAGTCATTTCATTATGTTCTTAGAGTTCTTTTTCATGCACAAAGCATTTGTTAACATAATGTTTTTCAACACCTTTAAAATTGAATGTGTTTTTTTATTACTTAAACCTTCACCAGTTGTTTTCAAATCTATTGTGAACTCTAATATATTTCATAAAAAAGGCCACATGTGTTGATCCTTTTAGGTGCATGTACATCAATGTTGTTAATTTTAATTTAAAACATTCTTAATGGCTATAACAGTTCAAAATTTATGGTCATGGTTGAAAGAAAAGTTGTAAATTTGATTACATTGTAGACCTTGACACAAAAAATTCCAACTTTTATTACAGTATGGGTTATATTTGGCCTCCATGTCAATATCAAATCAAAACAACTATATTTTAAAAGGAAAAATTGTATTTAAAATGTAATATTGATATTTAATAAACCAATACCCAAAAATAATGTGTATGCCATAGCTTGCCTAGCTTACTTTCTTAGCTTATCTACCTAGATACCTAACTTGCTTAGGTTTGGTAGGGCATTTAGCCTATCTACCTAGGTGATAAGCCTACCTAGTTTACTTACCTATTAGTAGTTGTGATATCATAGTCATATAATCATGACTAAAATCACGTATGACTACCTATATGACTCCATGATTAGGTTTGGACATTAATTGCAAAATGTCCTAGTCATGGATATTACATTTGGCATAGTGCCTCAAAGCTCAAACCAAACCTTTGCAATGGAAACATGTTGATGGGTGATGAGAAGTAAAAGCTCATTAATCCTCTAAGAAGACAATTACAATTCTTCAATTCAACTTACAAATATCACAAACCATCAATTTTGTGATGTATGTTGATTAAGGTTCATGCATCATTATTCATTTAATTGTTTCATTTTTCTTCCAAAAGATAACAAATAAACCTTCAAAGCATTGGTTACACAACTTTAATGAATCTTTATCTTATATGGTTTTATGTCACATTGTTCAAGGTGCTATTATTTTGATATATTTGCAACACATATATTGAAACAGGTTTAACATATTGAAAAAAAATCAAAATTTGAATAAAAAATATGAAAAACGAAGCCATGCTTACACTTATCGTGACATGTGTTACAACTATATTGTCCAACTATTTTAACTAGTTTTAGTTTCATCCATTGTCAAACCTTTCCAAGAATTCAAAAGCATTTACCATAGACTAGCATATGAGAAAGTTGTAAAATGGTCTCCATCATATTTGAACCTTGTTTCTCCCATTCAAAGGATCAATCTTGAACTAGTCCACCACATGTCCATTGAAAAGTATTAGATTTCAAGCATAAATAGAAAAGTGTATTGCAAATATGAGTGCATTAAAAAAGATATGTGGAAAACTTTTCGCTTTGGACAACTTGTCCTCGAAGAATGTTGAGCTTGACATAATGAAGTTGTTGCATTTGTTTGGTGCTTCTCCTTGAGCCTTGGCTTGGGAATTGTTATGGTGCACATGCCGGAGTACAACATGTTAACTTCTTTTCCATGCTTGGATCTACTTTATTGCTACAAACAACATTCAACGGTTTGTAGTGCCATGTGCCATTCACAATTTAGCACTTGATAATGGTTTTAAATTCTTGACTTTGGCAACCTTTTGTTTGATTATACTTTGTAGAAGAACAAGAAAACAAGGGATAAAATTTGACAAACCAAAGGAACTAAGTAGTAAGAATTGGTTATGCAGTGGACATCAAAGGAAATCGACCAAAATGGAAACAGATTGAGAGATTTAGGCTGTTCAAAGATCCAATAAAACAATTATAAATTACATAATTGACTGAAGTGATTGCTTGTATATTCTAGTAGGGATCAAGTAAGCTACTGTAAATCTTCAGTTGAAAGCCACGTTTGTAGCTCATCTGGCAATCTTTCACGGTTTACATCAGTGTTGGTCTGGCATATAGGCCAACACCTGGTATCAACAATGGTATCAAGTGCCAACACTCGTAGCAAGGACCCTACCAGACTGGTACAACATGAGGAGATACCATCCTGATACCAATACCAGCCTGGTAGGCACCTGAGGAAATACTAGTCTTGTACCAATTGGACGCTTGCATGTCAATACCAGGGATATACCTGCCTCATGCCAGCCAAAAATCAGTCTTGGACCCACCCAATACCAGCAGTATGAAAAGCTTTTTAAAAGTACCCAATACCAGGACCAGCTGGTATGCTCAAAAGTTGATACCAGACCAACGCTGGTTTGTGCTTTGTAGCTCATTTGGCAACCTTTCAGGGATTATATTATTAATATATCATCAACATTTGCAGAGCCCCCTCAGCTAGGCACGAAATCATTGACGACCATGGATTGGGCCACAAGAATGTACTTCTGCTTGAAGCTCCACAGGTGCAACAACAAGTGGCCTCCAGAAACCATCAATACCCAGCATATCTGCAGTTCTGTGGTACAGGTATTGGTGGTCATGTAAAGGAGTTACCAACAACTAAGTTGTAATTGGCATCGTCTAACAGGGCTTAGGGTTTAAGATATGCAATATGCACAGAGTAGAGACAAGTCTGCTGGAACCTTCCAGAATCAAAATTGGTGGAGGTGTAGTAAGTAGTCTGGAGGAGTTCCAAGTTCCAAACTATGACTGTAAAAACTAAAAACATGTCCTAATTTCTCTATACGTGTGCGGTCCTAAATCATGGAACCGTCCAAGGGAGCAATTGAACTGATCATTGTCAAAGCCTGTAGTTTCTGAGCAAAGGTGATGGAATTCGACAGCCGTTTATGCACAACTCCACCTGGTCATTAAAGGAGAAGGAATGTGGGTATATTGGTCGCGACAGAAATTTCGTTGGTCATCCCCCATTTTGACTCCTTGAATTGCTAAAATGCAGTCTGTTCTCCCTGAATGGACTGCTGCAGTGGAGGAAATCTCACCGCTTCCACACACCTCAGTTTCGCAGCAGGGCACAGAGAGAAAGATGTACAGCTTTCTAGATTTCTCTCTCCACTCACGTAAGACTACCCTTCGCCAGTCAGAAGGGTGAACACTGACAAATTCTCGCCTGTCACTAGTTAACATTTAACCAGACATCTGGGTGACACCACGAAGTGGGCCGGTGGTCCCCACCCCTGGTATGTAATGTATTTTCCACCGAAATCTCCTGACTCTGGCTCCAATTTCAAGCAGCGGTTGCAACAACGACACCCAACCGTTGGACCCTCTGACATAGCCTGCTTTGCCAAGTCCAAAGTCCAAAAACAGGACTACTGTATAACTCGATTGCCTCTGGTCATGAGTGCCTGCCCCCGCCTTCCAGTCTAAGTGGGGTAGTGGACTCTCCGGCACAATATTCTAAACTGGGAGTGGGTGGTTCCTTAGGAACAGAGTGTCCGCATCAGAGTGGGCCCCTTACAGTGGCCCTGGGCCCCTCAGAGTGGGCCCATCAGAGTGACTACCTAGGTTGACAAAGGATGGCCCAGATTCTGGGGTACTGGACCTATGAACAAAAGGAGTAGGGTTGGCAAGAATAAATCTGGGGCCGACCTGGGACCAGTTGCAATACTCAGATGCACGTCCAAAAGATGGGTTGGGCCACACACATCCTGACTGCAACCTCCAAAATCTTTGCCTGCAGGTGTCACTTGGTCTTTTGATCTCTGGATGGTTTTCAGCTTCTACCTACCACGCTGTTTGCTTGGCTCCAACTTTTTGTTTCTGATTGTCGGCCTTGAACTAATAGAGCATGTTGCCTGGAAGACGCTAAAATGCCCCTCACCTCTTTTGGGGGGGAGGCGGGGGGGGGTGGGAGAGGTCATTGTTTTTTACCTAGGCCATTGGCAAAGGCATCAATTGAGGGGACAAGCTAAGTACCTTACTTTCCATTTTATTCTTATTGTGTAATATACATATTGCCAAGTTTTCTATTGACTACAAGTGGTGGCCTTGAGAGTACAAATACTTGGATTCTGGTCTAGTGGACGAACCCAATTTTTAACAGGTAAAAAAGATGAGTAGACAAGGTGCTCTTACCTGACACATCCTCCAGGGAAATCAACCAGGCAAGTGTTGGAATCCCGCGGCCCCCCTGGCCGGAAGATGTTAAATTAGCCACATGTCTCTTTATTGCAGGCAATACGTTTGTACTGCCTTTCTTTCTTTTTTCCCTGACTGCCCATTTTCCAGAACAAGGTGTGTCTGGTGCTGCCCAGAGACACTTTGGTTGCAGTTATGCAGCTTTTGGGCCTCTGGTAGACACAGCATTACATCGGCCCAAGGGCAGACAAAGACATGCCTGCAATAAAGACATGTTGCTGATTTAGCTCCTTTCCCCATCCCCTCCCCGCCTGCGTCCCCCAACAAGTCCTTTCTTTCTACCTACCAACTACCTCTCTGCTCCTACCCTGTTGAAAGCTTTTCAAGAAAAAGTCACAAGGGTACAATTTCCTCATTTCCCAATAACAAACATTTTTTAAAGAAAAAAGACATAGATATCTAACTTAGGTAGCTTCTAAGCTTGAGTGAATCAAATTGATTAACTGGAGCTCAGGTATCGCAGAGGTGTTCGTCTCCGTGACAAGAATTTTATTTGATGGTGATAAGGCTAGGTTTACAAGAATTTTATTTGACGGTGATAAGGCTAGGTTTACAAGAATTTTATTTGACGGTGATAAGGCTAGGGTTAATGTTAATGGCAAGCTTTCCCAGGAGTTCTTCATCGAGAGACAAGGGTGCCTAGTGGAACGTTACCTATTTTTTATTATAAACGAACTGCTGAATGACGATTAAAGCTCAGCAACGAGCAGGGGAGCTCCGAAGGATTAAGCTTTCAAGGAGCAATAGCCGATAGCTCAATATGCCCACGATACCAACTTTACAATCAAAGCTATGCGAGCTGCCACTAAAAGACTGGCCCTATTGCTAGATTCCATTTGCTATGCTTCTGGGCTTGAAATTAACACAAAGTTAGTGGCCTTCTGAACAGGGGCCAAGAGTGAGACAAGGCCATGATGAACACAAAAGTTTAATTGGATGTAGGATTTGTTAGATTTTGTATCCAATTGTTAGGGACCCCATTTGGGCTATCACTTGATTTAGCAAATGCAAATAATTGAGAAGATTTAATGTAAACCGAAGTTTTGATCCTCTACCAAAATTTTCTTGCCTAGGTGGGTAGTAGTGATTAATAATATCCTGTTATTGTCTCTACAATATTTCGTTATCATTTGGGCGGGAACCAAGAAAGGAATTGCTAGAATCAAGCACTAGTTCCTATACTCACGTAGCCAAGGTACTTTAGCGTTAAGGGCTTGCAAGATTTGTAGAATCTAGATATTGGAGGAGGTCATTCACAAGATTGGATTTGTTCAAGTTGGTGTGATTTTTGGGGTTGACATTGATTCCACAATCTTGTGTTAAAGGACAAAGCTCATGATTAGAATTTGGGGGCTTTGCATTTGCAATGGATCATCATAATTTTATAATGTGTGTTCAAAGGCATATGAACATTAGGTGTGTAACTTCATAAGAACACAATGTCCACTGTTGTGTGTAATGTTCAATGTAATGTCTTGAATTCCTTGAATCCTTTTGGTAAGTAACGGTATATATATTTTTCTATGTGCATTGCATGACCACCAAGGTTTGTAATGTGCATTTTGGTTATAAATGTTTCTTTTGTGATTCCTTAGCAAATTCATGTTCAAACTTATTTTTCATTTTAATCTTGTTGAGTGCATTAAGGTTTAGACCAAGGCAATCCTTGATTGCAAGCTCATAACCTACATTCCACCTCTAAAAGAGCCTATAAAATAAAATAAAATGTGAGCACAAAGGTTCAAGGCATTTCCAAAACAAGGTTGTTCACCTTCCTTCAAGCTAAATTAGTAATAAATGCAAAGGGCAATGTGCACCAATTGTGATGTCAATTTGCTTAGAGGTTGAAGGCAAGGAAAAACTCTTAATTCTCAAACTTAATAATTTGTTGAAGCACATAAGTAGGTGCAAAGGCAAGGTCACCATCCAAGTGTTTGAAGTTGGGTATTTTTACTTCGATCTCAAATGCCAACAAACATGTAATGAAAGGATTTGCAACAAGTTTGAATGTCCTTCCATTTTGGAAAATTGATTGTTTATGAACTTTTACATGAGAAGAAACAAAAGTTTATCTAGTTTGTTATGATTTACCATCTTTTATCTAGGGGTTGATTAATGATACAATTTGAAGGTTTGAAAGACTCATTCATGGTGCTTGAGGTCAAACACACACTTAAAAAACATTGAAGTGATTTTGCAAGTTGAGAATTACTAAGTGCATGAATGAATTGTTGTTGAAGTCTACTTGGAATGTTGTAAACATGGAAAAAAAATTATATGTTAGTGCAAATGAGATCATTTTAATCAACAACAATTCTTGGATTTGTTTATGCTTGTATGTCATTTAAGGATGAAAAATGATTTAACTTTTGGTTTGTGTGGAAAAAGAGGGTGTACAAGGCATTACAATATTGTGCTTTAGTTGATGTTGAATAAAAGAGACACTTATGTGGGTGTGTCTACTATTGATTAGCTTCATTTATGATTGGAGTACATTGTTTTGTTCATCGAACAAACTTGGTAGTGCTAGTGTTATCGGAATTGAGTTTGGTGGTTCACTTGGAGGCTTTGTTTTAGGCTTTGCATGGGTTTTTTCCTCTTTCACCCAAATTTTTTTTTGAATTCCAAAAATCATGTGATGTGTTCATTATAAAGAAATTATTGTTGTGAAGACAAGGTGGATTGACATGTTGTTTCTTGCCAAATGTGTTATGGAAAAGTATTGGCTTCAAATTATGAAGACGCATGTCAATTGTGCAAAGAATAACATCACTAATGAAAATTTGAACCTCTTTTGTGATTTGGAGTTGATTGTGGGGTTGCATGCCATTTGCCACTTTGGTGTGTGCGCATGTTGATCAAGTTTATTCAATCTTGGGATGTTTTAATGTGTGATTTTATTAATGTGATGAAGGTTTACCAAGTTGAACTTAATCTTTTCACATTGATCTTTACACAAAATTCAATGACCCAACTTTTGAACTTTTGATGAGCTAAACATTCTTGAGACATTCATTAACAATGATTTGCCCATGAATTGGTGTGCAAACTTAAATAGTGAAAAATCTAATTGTCTTGTGATTGAATTTGTGGATCCCAAATATTCTATCAATCAACATTGCCTTATAATAAATGAAGTGAACCTAATGTTGAGGTTAGACTTTTGAGTTGTGTAGGCTCATGTGAAAAATTATTGTGAGGATTTTGCAAAGTCTTTGGTTTAAAAACTACAAGGTAGATTCTTGGACCATGACCTAATGTTGGCTTTAGGTGCGATTTACCTTAATTTTTGAATTCATCATCCCAATAATGTTAAAAATATTTTCCACTAGCATTTGCCTATCATCAGGGTAACATAATATGTTTTAAACACAAGGTGGGAAATCATTGGGTTTGGTGAAAGCTTTCCTTGATTACCAGTTTTGAATTTGTAGTGTTTTTTTTTTAAAGATGACCACAACTACAAATAATGAGTATGTTTCCAAGGGGCATTATTTTGTTAATCCTATCATTTAATTGTGGTTTTAAATCACTTCTTTTACCATCTTCAAGCACAAGCTTTCAAAATTCATAAACTTGGATTAGATAACATATGTTCAAGTCCTTGGGTTTTTTATTTAACCACCCACTTGGATTTGTACATTCAATTTTATGTGCAACAATTTTACACCATTGATAACTTCACCTTTGAAACAACCATCTCCCAATGGAAGAGCACAAAGGTTCAATATTGTGTTGAATTTTTAAGCAAATGGCATGTTGGTGAATTTTGGATTTTGAAGGTAATTAGTTTTTTCTTTGTTTAATCCCCATTTTAATGGGGCAAGTTGCATTTCTATAGGTTTTCCCAATTTCAACTTAATGTGAAGAATTTCAACATTTATTTTGAAATTTTTTTTCTTTTGTCAATGTTCACACAAGCTTATTGATGGTCATCCTTTTTGTTTCAAATTTGTTTTGCTACTTATGAGCTCCATCATCCTTGGTGTGCAAGTTTATTGTTCAATTATGGAATAATATATATTAAAGCATGGAACGAATTGTATCTACTTGTTTGCTAAATTTTTTTTTGAAATTGCAATTTGGTCATGCTTCAATGTTTTTATATGCATTGTGTAGTTTGCACTTGTGTAGCTCTTTGGCTTGTTTTTTTAATGTTATACTTGTTGTTGGAATTTGGGGGTTGGGTTTGAGGTTGTGGGTGCAAGACATTGTTGTTGCACATGGGCAAAATCTCTTTTGAATTGGGGTTCAACGCCCTTAACAATGATTCAACTTTCAAAGTTATAATGAAATTAAAAGGTTTCAAAAATCTAGATTTTGGCATGTTCATTTGCATGTTGATTTTTGTTAATCATTTGTGAAGATTTCCATGTGTTCATTGATATTTAAGGTGACATTAATGGCTAAAGTACACATTTGTCTTTGCTTAGATAACCAAAGTGCTTTGGAGAAAAAACTTTGAAAAATTGCCAAAAACATTCTTTGAGATAAACCATGATAATCAATTACATAACTATTTAGAATCTTGTTAGTTAATTTTTTCATCTCCAAAGTGATTCAAATAATCATATTATGCAATATGTTTAGTTGATTATAACCAAGATAAGTACTTTGCAAAATTGAAAAAAATTTGTGGTTTCCAAGGGTCCTTAAGGAAAGAGAAGGGAGGACATTAAATACCCCTAATGAAATTTATTTGGGAATATTTATATGGTTATTTGAACACTTTTGAACATTGTGCAATTTGAGTCCTCCATGAAAAATACTTGTCATGTTGAAAATAAACAAATTTTGTACAATTTTTTTGTCTTCACTATGTTTGAACTGAGAATCTAATTAAGGGAGTAGGACATAAAATCCATCAATATTATTAGTCTACTTTCAATTATATAGGATTGTATGATCATTTATTTATATTAAACATTTTTATCAAACGTTAATCAAACCCTGCATAGAATTGTACAAGGCATTACATTAATGTCTAAATAAAATTTGTTAGGAGACATTTAACATCTTATGAAATGAAAAATTAACAACCATGTTGTCATTGTTAGGAAAAAAATTCTACTAAGAGGTCAAAAAAAGAAATAAAAAGCAAATTTTTATCAATTTCTTTTGGTCCCGTAACATCATGCTCATTAATGAAGTGAAATGAAATGTTAAATACCCCTTAATGATTTTTATAAGGCATGTCTTTAGGCTTGTCTTATGTCATGCATGGTTTTGCATAAAACTATGTTGTTTGATTATTCATGTTTTACAAAAAGGAAATCATTTAATGTGTTATGCATGTTATGTTTTATGTTGAATTCAAACCCAACACCTTTCATGAGAAAGAAAATGCCAACTAGCAGTACATTGAAAACATTGAAAACAAACATTTAAAAATAATATTTAACGTATGTTGCGAGGCAAAGCAACCAAACCTTGTAACAAAAATTACGTTTTGAACATTATCGGCAATTTTTTATATTAGATAATGTTTGTTAACTGGCATTTAACATCTTCCTAGTGAATGGACCATCTTAATTTGATAAAACATTTTTAGAAGGGAATGCAATTTTGAAATAACAACTATGGCAATTCCTATTATTAAGCAAGGTAGTTGTTGGCATTGGTCATATGGAAGAGGCCACACATGATATAGAATTTGAACAATAAATTTTGGTTCGAATTTCACCCAATGTGTAAGTGACATTTGAAACTATGTGTGCATATGATGGATGGGCATGTGTCATAAAAGTGCATGCATCTATGACAAGTTCTACATCTAGTAAGGGAATTATTTTGTTGAATTTTGAACTTGCCATAAAGACCAAAGTCATTACAAGATGAATTGTTTTTTTGTTTTTTCACATGAAGATTTCCCAAATGATAGGCCTTCAGCTACATTCATGGTATTCAGAAGCCCTTGATGAGAAGAGGTGAAACAAGGCAAATTTGTAATGTTTAGCCCTCCAATAGTTATTGAATTTTGAATATTTTTACCATTAAAAACTACTCAAAATTAATTTTGAAGGAAGTTAAGGGTGTGGTCTGGATAACATTGGAAAATCCTTTGAGGATGAATGCACAAAGGTCATGGTTTTAGATATTTTAAACCCGTGGTGCAAGAGTTATTGAATTTCGAAATTTTTTTAAATTGGAAAATCAATAGATTGGTTTGAAAACATGTATATTTTGTAAAACTACATTACAATATGTGTTTAGTGGCACATGCCACACCAACTCTCTTTTTTTGTGCGAATTGTCACCAAAATGTGAAAAAGGAATATTTTGTTACAATGCTTCTTTTTTTTGGAAAAAAGTCTCCAAATTGTGGGAAATTTTTTTTGAAAAATTCTCACCACATTTGGACTTTAATATTTGTTTTGTAGCATTTTTAAAACCAATTTTCTTATTATTTAAGCAAAAACTAAAAACATATTGCCATTTGATACTAAATCCTTTTTGAGATCAACAAGTTTTGGTGCAAATTTTGCCAAAATGCTGAAAATAAAAAGTGAGTATTTTGTCATAACTTCATATTTTTCTGGAAACATCACCAAAATTCCCAAAAAAAGAAACCTTTTTCCCCACATTGAGACTTTGATTTTAGTTTGGTAGCATTAAAATTTTTTAAAGAAAGACTCTTTAGTTGAGTGATTTTTTGGGGTGTGGATTTTTGTCACGTGACAAGAAATGTTATTGGAAATTTTGGAAGTTTTCGTTTTTAAAATGTAAATTCGACTAATATTGCTAAATTTTTGGAAAAAATTCATCAAATTTTCGACAGCATAGAATTGAAAAGAAAGAAACTTTGATTTAGATAGGTTCTAAAAACCTGTACCCATTTAATGCTAAACCCCTCTTGGGATTCTATGCAATAACATGACAGCAGAGAATTGAAAAGGCGTCACTGCTTGGGATGCTAGCTAATCTTGCAACATCAGAAAATTGAAAAATAAATCACTGGGGCACACTAGTCTTCTCTAATTATTGTTGTTAAAATATAATAAGAAAGGACAGCAAACAAACTCTGTCAATGAAAGGAAATGATGGAACAAATATATATATTAATCAATTCTCCTCCCTCATCGGCAGGAATGTCATTGAGAGGAAAGTGGGTACGCGGGGAGATCACTGACAAGTTTTTAAGTTGGAACAGTGCTGATTCTCATGGAAACAGGGTTGGCACCAGATTGCACTTGAAGCAGACATGATAAATTTGAAAGGTAACTAACTAGTAGGTAAGCGAGGAACGAATTCAGAATTTATTGTCCACAAACTTAACAAGTATCCAGAAGAATATTTTGCTTTAGTAATCACACTGGGTCCACAATTTGCAAGGATTCCCACCTTTTGGTTTGAGCACTTACTTTATGTAAGGACTGCTTACTTCATGGGAATCAACCCCCAAAAACTTTGTGCCTGAGAAATACATCCAGAGTACCCTCAGCCAACACGCAACATGCGCGATGTATGCATGGTAGGTGGGCAGGAAACAGTTTTTCACAGGATTCCACCTCCCTAACTAACCATGGTGGTTAGATGAGTTTCTGTCTTACTACCTACCTTCTAACAACCAAGTAACCCTTATCCATGTACTAACAATCTCCATGCGTCGATACACCTATTATCCACTTTCCTTATGGCCTATCCTCTACCACCTATTATCCTACCTGCCTCATGACCTATCCTTTACAAGATGGGTGAAACGGTGACATTAAGGCCGTGGTGCTTCACCTGAAACTAAGTATTAGCACACTTCCAATAAATGCTGCATTGGTGGCTGTTAGTTCAATCTGGCACAAAAAAAAGCCTTTATTATATTATAGTAGCAATAATAATCAGCAAACAATTGGTATAGTTCCCCATTTGGCTTATTAGTTGTTAATTATAGTGTTGGCCAAGCATATGATTTATCATATACCAATCCTCAACATTATTTCAGTGACACTGTAAATTTGTCATTTGTTTTGAGACAGTTTAGTGTGACATGTGGGCAACGCAAGTCCTTGAGCAGACCGACACCAAAAGATGTCATGTTTTGGTGCCAGCCCAATGCTAGTTTCGACACCCAAAAGCATTGTTCACTGAAACATTGTGTCTACTAAAACATGACAACTTTCAAGGCCCATCACCACATGTTTCAATGCCCAAGCAAGGAGACACCTGAAACCTACCACCCACTGAAACATGTCAAGTTTTGGTGGGTGGCCCAGCACAAGTTTTGATGCTCGGGTAGCCTGAGGCCTAAAACATATCACCCACCAAAACATGTAAAGTTTTGGGAGCTATGTTTTGGTGCCATGTGCCCATGCTCCATGCAAAACCCGTCCATGCCCCATTCATAGCACATTACACATTTTTTGGCTTTCGATCATTCTCGTGTTTTTTTTTCCCAAACTCAAATCTGCCACTATTATATTCATTGTTGTTCCTTTGTCATAGATGTTAACTTAGGGTTTTGATATCAAAACGAGCTCATGGCAATGCTAGAGAACCTCTACATCTTCATTCCCATTGTCTTATATGTAGCTTCCTGCGGTGCCGAAGAACTTCTATATCTTCACTCCCATTATTTTATTTGTAGTTTCCTTCTCTTTCATTTTTCCCTTCGAAACACAACATTCTTATGTATGAATAGTCTTAAGAACATGTAGCACGTCTTGTTTTACTTGTTGAAGCTTCTTGTTGTTTACAGGTTCACAATGGTTTATATATGGTTTTCTAATGATTGACACATGTTGTGCCAAAGGTTGAAAAGTTGCACGCTGAATATTTGCTCACAAAAAAAATGAATTGTCTTTTTTTATTGTGTTCATTTCTCGCATTGTTTGTTTGGGGTTGCATTGTCTTGTTTCCGTTTGTAAGAAAACTTCCTCAAGGCTTGTAATGGGTTCCTATAGAAATCAAATTTTTTATACACTACGATTTGTTTCACTTTAAGCTACAACTAGTTCTTAGAAACAAATACAAAAAATGTTACTCGTTGTGTTTTTGACTTAAGCTACTTGAGTCCGAATCCAATATGAATTCACAAATTATCGTTTAAATTTTTTTGATGTAAAGTTTAAACATAATAGTTTACTTGATTATGGTTTGTGTTCCAAAAACTAAACAAATTATCAAGTTAAAACTAGATAAAATGCTACAAAATGGTTCTATCATGTTTCAATTTCCAATTTTAACCACACTTGTATGTTCCAACAATATATATTACAATGCGAATCCAAACATTTTTGCACATGTTCTTGTTGAAGTAAAAAGTTTCTAAATTACATGTTTTTGTTTATTTTTGGTTAACATTTTTTAGCAACATTTGATTGACCCATTTAGGAAACTATTTATAAAAAATATGGGTGACAAGTTATGATCTTGTTGTGCTCCTCCCATAGCTCTTGGGGGTTCCTTGATAATGTTTTGGGGTTATCCCAATGTTATCTTCAAACATCCAAATTCATTGGGAAGTCTTGCAAAAATGTAACTTTTCAATGAACTTACAACATTCCTAAATAAAAGTTACATGATTTTTCTTCTTGTTTCTAGTTAAGTGAGGTGATCCAATGGAATTTAACATTTGAAACATGGCCAACTACACTAGCATGTATAAGTTACATGTTTCAACATGTTTCTAGATTTATTGTTTATACACATGTTTCAATTGTCAAATCACGTGATAAATTCAAAAATCATTTGATCTAGGTTTTCAAAACCCATGTTTTTAATTATTTTTTGTATTTAAATATGTTTTTTTAAATTCTAATAATCAAAAGGAAGTTCAATTGTAAAAACTTTTAAGTGATCGACCAAAGGCAAGTGGATGTTTGAAAGAAATGTTATGGTCTATCCCATACATTGCCTTCAAACATCCAATTGCAATTGATTGACCCTTATTTCCAATATATTTTTGGCAAAGGATGACTTTTAATGTTATTGCAATGCTCCTCCCACAACCGTTGGGTGTTCTTGGATAATGTTTGAAGGTTACCTTGATCTTAGCCTCAAATATCCAAGGGCATTGGGTGAAATTTTCTGACTTGGTTACATCAATGACTCTCTTATATTGATACACAAAGGTCGTTTTTGTTCATCTTTTGGGTCAAGCAAGGTGGCTAAAGCAAAATACCCCCAAAATATGACATAATGAATAATAATAAACATGTTTCAATTAAACAAAAGCTCCTTCAATTGATATTTGGATGTACAAGAGATCTTTAAATATGTCTAGTGAGAATAATTAAACTATCGTGTGAACAATCTAAACATGTTTATATTTTAACTGATGTGTATTATAAATATTGAAACTAGAGATTACACATATTGGAGGTATTTAATTTGTTGCATTTTTCACCTTGTGAAAGCCATGTGGCTAGGTTATTGGCCTAATGAATTTCCTTGTGAACATCCTCCATACATGTACATAATTTTCGTGGCTAGTTGCTCAGAAACTTTGTCATAAACATTTTCATCACCATCCCATATATTTTATAATACTACAAGCAATTAGAATATCCCCATCATTCAATCACTATTTGCATCTTTACATCTATAGTCTTGAAATTTCTTCTTTCTACCATCGGAAACACATTGAGATCTAGTGGTGTTCATGAGTGTTGTTAGTAGTTGTTTATCATATTTTTTATGAAATTTTGTTTCAACATTAATTCATTCAATTTTTCCAATAATCAATTTCAATGTTCAACTTCAGCCACTATTCATTTTAACACTTGTATTGTTCCACAATTTATTGCAAATAATGGTATTCTTCTTTTCAGTTGTTGATTCATCGTTTCTTTCAACTATCATACATGTTTCGTGGTTTTGAGGTTGGCCCTGTCATCCAATGATTCATCGATTGTTTAAAACTTTGTTCCTTAAATCCTATGGCAACCAAGCTCACTTGCTTGGAGTTGCATCTTCGAGGTTTTAATAATTATGTTGATAGCAAGTTTTCAAGGGTTATTAAATCCATTGTCAACAAATCATTGAGTAAACTTATGAAAAAATGTTTTAGAATCGGCTTTTTCAAACTTGCACACTCTTTAAAAAAATCCATGGCATATGTGAACATTGCTCAATGGTAGTCTTCCATATTCTCCTTCAAAATGTTTACAATTTGTTAAGTATTGCAAGAATTTTTTTGTCTATTTTCGCATTCACCCATTGCTAGGCCACCCGTTCATTTGTTTTGTCAATTGTTTTTTTCCATTATGTTCCCCATGTTTTGTTTTCTAGCAAATGCTCGAGGGGGAATCATCGAGTGTCATCTCTTGGACATTCCCAAGGTTTTGTTGTCATTTCACATATTCTATCTAATATGCTTGAGATTAGCATATATTCAATCATTGATTCCAATGTGTTTGGTGTGAAAATTGGTGGCAATTTTCCTCTTGCCATTGTAAAATAGAGGCTTGTTGTATAGATTGGGCAAATTAGTAGTATAGGAAAAAAATGCAATTTGATTATGCAAGTAACAAGAATGGTGTTAGACATAAGAGGTTGAAAAAGTGAATGAAAATAAAAAATAACTTGAACTAGTGTGAGCAATGTGAAGTCTTGTGGGTTGTTTCATATTGTCTTTGTTCCTAATGGGCTCTTGGTGGTGAACAATTAGTGCTTGGATTGGCACATACCTCTTAGTGTGTCTATGGGATTTAATTTAACATTCTATATGGTTTAGATATTGTAGAACTTGAATATATTTCATGTTGAAGAAATATGAAATATGGCTTTAAATTGTGACTTGAACATTTCATTTGTCAATTTGTTTTGAAAAAAACCAACATAAATTATTTCAACCTTATTTCTTTTGTTCAACTTTTTGCAAAAATAACATTTGTTGGCAACATTAAGAATAAAGTTCATCCTTTTTTTCATCTGTAAAGAACATTCATCCATGGACACGTGGCAAAATATTCCTTCACGTCAGCAAATATTATATCCTATGTGTCAAAAAAATATTATTTTAATATTTTATCGACATGGACATAATATTCTAAAAAAGATTTGGTCATGTTTATCATTGTGGAAATTTGGGGTTTAATTCCTTATACTTACAACTTATGTGCATGCTTAGAAAGCTAGGGTAGGTAGGTCCCAAGTAGTTTCGACTAAATTAATTCGGTGAAGTTTTAGGTCGAATTAGGTAACATAGGATAAGCTAATACTTACCTATTTAAATGTCTTTTTTGACCTACCTACACCTATTTATTACCTACCTACCTATTAATTAAAATAATAATAATCCAATTTTTAAAAAATTAGGTATAAATTTGATCCAATCAAATGGTCCATTGTTTACTAGTCAAATAATCAATCACTTTATCAATCAAAACAACAAACTCCAAATTGACTACCCAATCACATTGACAAGTCCAAATTGACTTGTTCAAATTGATAAGGTGGTATTTTTTATGCCTATAATTTTGGGTTTTTTTACTGAAAAACCTAATAAAAGACCACAAATTGTAGTAGTGCAATCAAAATGACCACTAGTTAAATTAATATTGAACTTCTCAAAATTGATTTTTCCAAAATGATGAGGTGGTCCTTTTGACATTTGTCCAAAAGTGGTATATTTTTACTAGATTCCTAAGTCAAATCAACCTATTTTCTTACTAACTAATGCATATTGTTGAATTCCATATTTTAAAATGTAATTATTTCCTTATATCATACACAACTATAGGTTTCAATAACATCTATCCAAGTGCATGTTTTCTTGGTGTTGAAACACAACCGCATAGCTTGAATTTAATGAAGTAAGATTTTTTAATTCTCTTGTTTTAAGAAATCATTAGGTTTTGAATGCAATTGAATAGGTCTTGTTTCTTTGTTATAGTTGCATAATGTTTTGATGTCAAGAAGGTAAAAAGGATTTAGCAACTTCAATTGATTTAAAATGGAAAACCCGTTGATCATAGCTTGGTTGGCAATATGTATGTTTCCTTGTGCTATAGATATTACAGTCATTGGGTCAATGTGAAGGACTAGAAATTTCATTTTGAAATTGAATTCATGATGATTCTAAATGTTGTAAACAAATTTGTTACAAGTTTTTCATAATTTTCCCTAACATGTTGAAATACAATTTCCCATGCCATGGGCATGCCACACTATAATCATGAACAAATTCTAGAGTTTATCATGAACATCAAACCCAAGTGGCATGCAATTTCATTATGTTGTGTTGTTTTGTTGGGGTTCCTTTATAGTTTGCCAACATATTAACAACTACCATGCATCCTATTTTTCATGTCATTTTAATTGCACAATTTCTTGTGTTCCCCATTACTTAAAATAAAATTTATGTTGTATTTGAATAAGAACATGATATGTTCAATGAATTATGGGCTTTAAATATTTGAACGTATATGATGAAACCTCATATGTACCAAATGTAATTTGGAGGAAGATATAAGTTATGAACAAAAATGAACAAATTTCAAAAAGTTCATACAACATCATTTTGACTATTGATACCTTTGTGAACTTTTTGTTGTACATTTGCATAATCTACAAATAAAGGAAATGTGCTCTTACAATCAAAACTTGCATATACCTTGAATTTGCTTGCCTTATGGTATTCCCACATGAGACAATGAAGATTGGGTATAATAACCATGTGCCAAGCAAAATGCAAAAGTTATATTTGTGGTTTTTAATCCAAATAATGGTGTCTTAAAGCATTCAACAATATATTGAAAGTGGCACTACCCATATATGAACTTGTTAAAGGGCTTTCCAATCAAGCCAAGTGCTAAACTACATATACAAAAAAAATCTAATTATTCATTAGTTAAATGAAACAAAGAAAGTACAAAATTACAAAGGCCAAATATTTTGTTTGCTTTGTTTGTTCCCATGAGTCGTCATAATCCTTTTGATTGGCACAATAGTGCAACTTTTTTATGGTTTGGTGGATCACACAACTTTGGCATATGTGCCTAATTATACCATCCCACTCATTTTTATTCCATGATTCAAATGATTCAATAGCTTTTCATAACTTGTGACTATCTTTTCTTGGATTTTTTATGAGAAAATTATTTATTATAAATGTTGCAACATCTTGCTCACAAGGGTTTCCTTGCCTAATGTTTTTGGGGGAGGCTTTTCATGCATATTTTTAAAGGATTAACAATAATAATTGCCTTCACATCTATTATCCTCACACCAATAATGCAAACACAATACTAGGACCCAACCCCACCTCCTCAGTGTTTGGCTTTAAAGTAGTGGGCTAACCAATCAAGATGTAGTAGAATTAGATTTAATGAAAGTATTTTTTGATTCATCATTTATAGTTGACATGAAATTCTCATGACCTAAAAAAATGTGACATTATACTAGATTGTGTACATGTTTATAAATGAAATTAATATAAAGTACCCATAAGCACTTTTTAAATAATGATTTAAGTAGTGAAAACATTGTTTGCACTCCTTCAAAAGTGTTTTCGAGTACTTTAGATTCATTAGATTTTTTCCAAACTTATACAAATGTTCCCATAATTTATTTGAAACATTATTGGCAAAACACATCAATAAATTTCAAAATAAACTTATTTACCACTTTAAAACATCAAAAATTAATTAGTTGAACATTACACCTTCCATAAGTCCTAGTATTTTGTTTGAACCCAATGACAATGATGTATTGAAAACTTTTTGTGTTAGTGATGTTGGTGCATCAACCATATTACCAACACTTACACAATGCACACCAAGATCAACTATAAGCATGATTGATCAAAAGAGGGAGTCAAAGCACACATTTCACCATGGAATAAGATAAGTGACGTACTTGATTCCGCATTTCTAGTAGGTTCTATTTGTTCTTGATTCCAAATGTGTTAATTGTTGGCCATCAAATAAGTCCAAAAGCATACTCCTCTTCATTGAAGGTTCTTCAAGCAGTATCCCTTTCATTTTCCAAAAGTAGGAGATTTTGGATTGCATATCATTAAGGAATTGTTATCATTAACACAAAAATCACCTCACATATGAAATGGTGACATGACACTTGTTGTGGATTTACTAGGTGAAAGAGTGAGAAACAATCTCTTCACATGTGATGTTGAATGCAAGCAAGTAGCCAAACTTGATGTTTAGGTGTTATCAATTGATGCTTGCAAAACATGAACCCAATGGAAATTGTGTTTGACCAAACTTTGTTCATCATACTTCATTTTTTAAAAGTAACAATAATGACACAAACATTAATTTTTTAAATAAACATCATGAGTTGAATTATATAGCATAGAAATCCAAAAACATTTGCAACCTTCATCATAAAGACATCATAAAGACAAAAGCAACCAATGTGAAAAATAACATGTACCTTTTGGACTTGAATATTGTTTAGAAGTTGTAAATTTTTAAAAATTTTCAACATTAATGATGTCATCCCAAGTTTGTTCAATGTTCTTTTTCTTTACAATTTTAGTCAATTCCTTGTCCAATTTTTGAAATCCCCAACTTGTCCACCACTTAGGATGTAGTTTCACATTATAGATACAACAAATTTTGTTAGATTATTTTACCATTGCACCAAGGCAAGAGAGGATGGAATGTATGTTTGCAAGTTGTGATAGCAACATCCATGCAATGAAACCCTTAATTATAGCATCCACATGGTTCAAAAGAATGATGAATTTGTTCTTCTACTTTCATCCATAAGTTTGTCATAATACAAAATGTGCATAAGTGGCCTAAACATTATGGTTAGGCACCTCTTTTCATTTCAAATGAGTGTAAGCTAAGATGGCCCACTTTGTGAAATGTGGAAACATCACCCAAAGTCCATTTCCTTTGTATTTCTTTTTACCCCAAAAAGGACCTAGTGGTTAAATAACAAAGTCCATCAATTCCAAGTAATAGTTTTTCATTCATTTGTATGCCCAACTAAAGAAATTTGTTTATAACATATGTACATGCACAAACCCAACATCAAATGAATATTTTTCTATAATGATTACCCAAATTTGTAACATTAACAAAAAAACAAAATAAAAATTAAATCCATCAAGAATAAACTACAACTGACATGCTACAAAATCTTTAAATTTTTATTTTATTGATATATTATCTAATTAAAATGAAGTTCCTAATAATCATAATATCAATCATTATAACATTTTTAAAGTTCATACATTATAGTTTACAAGCCCATATATCTTTTAATGTAGTAAGTTAAATGCATAACAAATATTTACATCATATGCATGCTCAAGTTAATAATCTCATATAAAGGATTATCATAAAATTTGGATAAGTGACCAAATTTGCTTAAATTAAGTCACTTATCCTCTAATGAAGTTTTCAAAATTCATGACATAGTGTGTGACTTTAATGACACATGCTAACTAGAGTTGTTACAATTTCAACATGTGTCAATCCATGCAAATGAAATGTATTGACACATTTAACAAATTCACAATGCCAAAAAAAAAAAAAAACAAAAAAATATAAGAAAAATAAAATAAAAACAAAAAAAAAAA
>Ga0209611_10000869_pt1 | contig 48399 bp, 40 predicted proteins | sample S1TSphgellanicum_3_FD_187693 | JGI IMG/M metagenome (GOLD analysis project Ga0209611, IMG submission 187693) | Host-associated microbial communities from peat moss isolated from Minnesota, USA - S1T2_Fc - Sphagnum magellanicum MG (SPAdes) (version 2) | ecosystem: Host-associated > Plants > Peat...
CATTTAATGTGAGATCCTTTTTGGGTTCCTTGTGATTAATGTGATGTTAAAAATGGAAAAAATTAATCATGACAAAATTTCCTTTACAACAACATGATCAATTTTTTTTTTAAATTGTTTTCCCCTAGCTATGACCAATTTATCATACAATATCCATTTTTTATATTAAATGAATGGTAGGGCCATTATGTAATAACACACTTCTTTTTGTAACATGGAAAATGATTTTCCATTGGAGAGTGCAAGCGGGTTGAAAATATGTAATTTAATCATGTTAGGAACTCTTGGAACATCTGATTTCATAAAAATAGATAGATGACACTTCATGGTGCATCACAATTTGATTCATAGCTCTCATAATTCTTACAATTGGTCAATGCTTGACCAATAAAGACATGAGATGACTTTGAATGCATTTAGTTGAAATAACTTAATGGAAAGTTATTGTGATAGCCTAAATGGAAAGATGTCTTTACACCCCCATAACAACCAACATAGTTTTGGGAATCACTTATTAATGCATAGGCCATAATGCAATTGTTGTCATGCACCCTTCCACAACACCCATGGATTTGTTTAAAAAACATTTCTTAGAAAAGCACTTAGGAGGTCAAATGAAGGGTAGTGAAATGAGGGTCATTTTCACCACCATGAAATGCATCTTGGAAGGATGAATTTAAAATTAAAAAAAACAAATAAAGTTCATATGGGTGTTGCGGAAGGGTGCCATGGCTATTGGGGGAGGGATAACGACTACCATGACTATTGTGGCCAATGCATTGATGAATGATTGCCATAACTATGTTTGCTACTTATAACTTCTTGCAAAAACAAATTCATGACATTAAAAACATCCTAAAAGGAAAATTATGAAAGACCATTAAAATGCATTCACATTTTAATTATACATTCAAAACATTCTTATAAATGTAATTAGGGGAGCAACTTTAGGTTCCATAAATAGCCCTTTTTGGGTAATAATTTCACATCAAAACCTTTTCACATTTGGGTGAAGGCATGATAAAATGTAATTATTTTGGTTATATTTGCAAGACTAAATTTGACTTGGTATTAATGTGATTTTGTTTTCAATTTGAATGACTAGGATGTTAAAAGTGTGTGGTAGATTTAAGCTCATTATTACCATATTCACATGGTTTCACAATCACATTTGCATAAATGAAGGTTTTGGAGCTTTCAAACAAGAATATTATGAAGTTTTCAAATTGCTAAATTGTCCATTGTACTTATGAATATTTTTCCAATGTATCTTAAACTAATTTTTTTGTGCATGAATTTTTAAGAATATAATTTAATGCATGCCAAAATTTGAGTCAATTTGGTGTACGTGTCAAGACACACCAATTTTTTGACAAAATTATCCATTACAATTTTGAATTGACATTGTTCCCACAATTATCCTTGAGTGAACCATCTTGTTGAAATGGAAAAAAATTCATCTTCAATCATCTAATTCAAAATTTTGATTTTTGATATACTCCTTTCAATGGACACTTTTTAAGTACTTAAATGCATATGGACTTCTTAGAAGGCAAAATCTTTTCATTTTTTCAAAGCATCAAAGTTTGATAGTACTAAACATGTGATGTGTTAAACTATTCCTTGGGACATTTACACTACATTTAGAATATAATCAAAACATAATGCAATCATACCCAAATTTTTAAAATAATAATAATTAGAAGGTTATTTTCATGTAGATTGTGATTTTAGGCTTCAAAATCCATTAGGTCTTTTTATCATCTTGCCATTGAGTACTTCATTAAGGATAGTTGCAAAATTGCCATTTGGGATAGTATTTTGATGCATTCAATGATGCTTTCAATCATTTTCATTTTCATATCATCACCTGAATGTTTTTTCTTCCCAAAAATTATTTTAACATAATTTAGGCCACATCACATTGAATACAATACAAAATTATCTTACAAGACAAATATTATGCAAACATAAAAACACAAATTATCATTTGTAAGATTATTAAGATAATGTAAAACTCAAATTGGTCCACCCCTAAGTTTGTCAAGTTATACAAGGGGTAAAAGAACTTTGTGGGCTTATAACTCAAACATAAGAGCTTTCAAAGGGAAAGTTTTAGCCTTTGAAAAACCCTTTCCAATGCCATATCACATGTTTAGTTTGGAAGTTATTTGACCCTTATTTTCAAAATTTGTGTCACAAAAAATCAAGCAGCAATTTGACTTCTGACCTTTCTTTTGACCATTTAACTCTTAAATTCACAACTCCAAATGAAAAATGCAAGCCCACATTTGACATTTAACTTTCAAACCCTTTTCAATGGTATATTGGGGCCCAATTTGAACCACATTTATTACTTATATTTTTGTCCCAAAGATTTGGGATTCTATGGGACTCTAAGCTTCAATGAGGGAATACATTTGGGAATGTTGGGATTTATTCTTTCACAATTGTAAGAATGTGTTTGATTCATGGGAAACTCATTTAACTCACATTTACTTTCATGCCTTAGGTTTTGTTGTAAGCCCAAAGTTAACGTTACAACACAAATTGTGTTACAAAATGATCAAATAATACAAAAATAAAAATTGTTGAATGCAACATGAATATCAAAAGACATAAAATTTGCACCAAAAAATCAGGAATTTTTTTATTGTACAATATCATAAGTTGTCAAAAATATGATGAGTATACATAGACACAAAAATGACATGACATGATTTCTAACATCACAAATTATTACATGTTATTTGAGGGTATTTTGATAGAATTATAGATTGGACACCCACATTACAAATACCCAGTACCTTAAGTAAATTGGTAAATTGAATTTTGAACTCTAATTTAATGGGAGTGGAAACGATTTCATGGAAAATGTATGTGAACATTGATCTTTTTTATATTGTAGAATTCAAAGAAATTTATCAAAACATATCATTATTTCAACCTTATGTGATTGCCATTTGTAAGGCAGAATAATGTGAAACCCTTGAATTACATGCAAAATATTTTTATAAAAACACACAATAAGAAATTTACAAAGTTTTCAATTATTTAAAATGATCATGTTGTTGAAGGTAATGTTGCAAATAATGAGACTTGTCAATTGAAAATTAAAATATTATGTATCAAAAATCCATAATTCAAACAAATCCATCATAAATATTGAATGCATCGCAAATGTAAATAAGTAATACATTTATTTTTTCATTTGGTTTGCTTCAAAACAACCATCTACCCTTGGGTAAAGCTGAATTTCAAGGGTGGATAATCAATTTGAACCAAGTCAAAAGGTAATATTGTGGCAAAGAAAAAGTTGGGCAAATCTCAAATATATTTTATGAGTTAAACATTAAAGTTACTAGGATTACACCAAATAAACCAACCACATAGAGAACTATTTAGTTTTATTAATATTCATCCATGGAAATAAATGACTTATCTACTTAACATTATAAACAACCAGCATATAAGGCATTCAATATTTTCAACTACAAATATAAAATACCTTTTTAAGCTTCTCATTCTACTTGCCCATTAAATAGTAAGAAGTCATAAGGAAGTACAATACATTATTTTTTGCAACCCTTAGTTCTCCATAGCTAGTGTCTAACACAATTGATGACACAAAATGATATTGTTTTCAACTTGTATATTCAAAAGTTTTGTACTAAACACATTGGCTATCGACATGAGCATCATTGGACTACCTTATAGGATGGTGTCATAGGAATATTACAACAAGGTTATATCATTTTCATCAATTCTTAATACCATTATAAATTTACATACCAAGGTTTTACTTATATACCCATTTAACATTAGTTGACACAATCATTTTATCTTTAGAATATTAATCAAAGGAAAATTGTGAAATTTTGCCACCTTGATGTCATCTACGGTTTTTTGACATTTGAACAATTCATTAATAAATAATTGAATATATTATAAAAATTTAGTTTAAAATATTTGGAACATCACACCATTTTTATTGTGTGGAATATTGTTTTATGTTCAAACAAATTTATATCCTTCCATGTCCAAGTCCATGCACAAGTGTAATAACTTACAATTTGATTTATTTTTCTCATTTTCTATTTACATTCCACAATTATTTTCATTGCACTTTGAATTAGGCTAAGATTCATGTTTTTATTGCAATAGTTAGTTTTTTTCATTGTTTATATAGTCAACCCATCCATGCAATGGGTACCCCTTCAAAAATGCACCAACAATAATGACCGTGCATTAGGATGGATAGTGTATTGCATGATGCAGGCCTTTGCATTCATTGTTTAGGAAATCAATTTCCATGTGGTATGTGAGCACATTTTTTTCATATGCACTAGTGTGCCCTTGTTGCTATTGACCCAATGTGATAATTTGTAAGGCCCTAAGGGCTACAACTTTCCAAAAAACTGTCTCCAAGTTTCTAAGAAACACATCACCCAATTGTGAAAAGTCCATTTTTATAACTTTTATGTGAAAAAGTAAATAGAATGGCCCATGGGAAATTCCCCATGCATTTTCCCAGGCAATGTGAAAGGGGAAATTGAAAGTCCAATATGGTGAAAATGCATAAATTGGTTAAAATGGTTCAATTGTTATTGGCCAATATGTGGTAAATGTGAACAAGACCTTTTATTGGCACAAGTGTATACTCAAGTGTTGTTAGCCTAGGTGTTAAGGTTTAAGATGTGAAAAGGAAATTATAAGAGCCACTACGATGAAGATGCATTGATTGGTTGAAAAAACCAAATTTGTAGATTTTGATGAATTTTCAATGACAAATATCATTATAAATCTAATAACTTTTTATCCTTTGGTTTGAAAATTGTGAAATAATGATTCTGCACATTACCTCATTGAGATCTTTCCAACAAGACCAAAAATGCAATGAGGAGCCCCTTGGTTTGGGAGGGTCAAGGTGTGATCACAAAACAAAACAAACACTTATCTTAATATATCTAACATTTTTTTGTTTTCTTGGTGATGCAGTAACATTTTCCTTTCCAAAGATGGGGTTCACATTCTGGCAAAAGATATCATTATTTTGTCACAAAAACTTTTTTTTTGGGAATCAATATTATCATTTCACAAGTGTATACTTTTCATTGCAAACAATATTTACTTAAATGAAACTTTGTCACCTTGAAAATAATGTGTATGAAAAAAAGGAGATATTGGTCAAGACCCAAGATATCAATGATAAAGATATGGCACCCTTGGGAGTTACTGTGTCGGAAGTTATAGCCCATCCATGGTGGATGAAGATCTCATCCAATCTGGTCTTCCAAGAACGTTTTTGGTTCATTGCATTCCTAATGGCTGTTCCTTGTCAATCCAATCCCTCAAGAGCCTTTTTGGTTCATTGTGTTCCCAATGGTCATTCCCCCTCACAAGGAACAATCATTGGGAACACAATGAACAAAAAAGGTTTGACTTAAGAATATATATCTTCATTTTTTGTCAATTGAAGACTATTGGGTTAGTAGGCCAAGATAAGAATGTATAGTCAAGAGGTCTTAGGATCAATTGCAGGTGCTTGCTTGCTACAATTATGTAATATTGATGGCCATGGGGTGAGACCTTGGAAGTGAGTATTGTGACATCACCATAGGTATTGCAAAATTCTTCACCAAAAAAAATTCAAGGCATGGGAACAAAGTAATAAATCTCACTCCAACTCTTTTAGAACCTTTGTGTGGCATCATTAAGGTAAGATATGAATAGAAAGTGTTCCTGATGTGAACATTTGACCTTCATTGACCAATTTGCAAAACTCTGAGGGAAGGGATTAATGTCTTATCAACTCATACATAATGTTTGGTTACCTTGCAGCCATCCTGTATTCTTAGTAGTGTACTTCCTTATTAGTATGCCCTTCAACACATATAGGGATCATGATGGCTTACCTATACCTGGTCAGATCCATTTGTTTTGGTTGGTAGCACATGTATCCACAAATCTATCACCAAAAAGCCCTTCTCTCAATCCAATATCTCCCTTTTACACAACCACCAGATCAGAGTATCTCCATCTGTCTCAACTCTTGATTATATCTCTGCTATTCCTCTCAGATTTGCCAGATTTCTTGGTTACAACAACCGGATATAATCTTATGTTTGGTTTCAGGACTTTTATGGTTAATACAAAGCAACCTGAAAAATATGGTAAACTGAAGACATGTCATAACTAGTTGGACAATAGCAAGAACTTACTATAAGTTTTGTGTTATAATGCTAGAATATGACACATAGAAAGTTACAATCAGCGTTGGTCTGGTATGTAAGCCTGCACCTGGTATCAACACGGTGTCAGAGCACCTCCAGCAATGCTCAGTATGTATGTGAGCCTGCAAAATTTATTTCTTGCGTCCAAGTTTTAGTTACAACTTTTTTCCAACCCTACCCATAAAAGCGAAACTGGGTCTGCAAGTAGGTGGGAGACTAGTAGTGGCAACACACTTGGAGCATTCAAATTATCTACCCAATCAGGAACAGGGAGGAGTCAATCAATAGGAATGGACATTGTCTTCCAGGGCTCCACCAGGGCTCTAGAAAGGTGTGCATTTTTTCAGGGTCCCAAGAGTCTTCTGGTGGATTCACTAGATTCGATTGATGAACCTCATCCAAGATGTCCAGTGCAGGGTTACATACTGAACGTTGGTGGAGATGCTCTCAAGGACCCTACTACACGGGTATGACAGACATGAAGCAATACCAGCCAGTACCAGCCTAGTACGGATTGGGGTAATATTAGACATGTAAGGACGGGGTAATACCAGCCCTTGTACCCATTTACATTAAGTATATACGAGTACATACCCGGCTCATGCTTGCCCAAAATCAATCTTGTACCCAATACCAGGACCAGGCTGGTATGTTCAAGGGTTGATACCACACCAACACTTACTACAAGCCACCTTGCAACGTGTAGAGAAAAGGTCCAAAGCAATAAGAGGTCAAAATTTGCAATCCATATTTCCAACATATAAACAACTAATGCAAAGCTCCTACTGTAACTGCTTTCAGTTGAGGTTTTTTTGGAGGGGGGACCTACTGGCATCTTTGTGTTGACTTGCCAAATCAGTTGAGGAGGTGGGGCCAGAGGTGTGGCATGGATCCATTGTTAGAGGTGGATCCATTGTTGTTTTGTTGTCAGCAAGCAAACAGAACCTTCAATCACCTGAAGCTCGTGGTTCCTTTCCATGGTCAAAGCAATATGCAAAGCATGTAACTATCTGAATGTGAGATTTTGTCATCATAGATTTTCTTGGTGATTGTATCTCCCTTTCAACTGCATCAGATTTCAGCTCTTGGGCACTCGATTCTACCTCAACTGCATCGAGAAATGTCGGTGGGCCAACTAAATTTTTGTTGACCCCTTACGAGAAGATCAGTAACAGAAACAGCATTCATCATAACTAGTGTGACCTGTACCGTTGGCCCAAGTGTTACTGCGTCCTCAACTGATTTTTCCTTCCAAAACCTGGTTTTATTTATTTATTTGAATTTTCAGCGTCTGAAATCACTTTAACACCAATATCTCCCACATTCTGAATCCAAGTCTTACCAAATAAATTCCATTAATCCTGCTCATCAAGGTCTTTCCACAACACCAAAGGCACATTCCAATTCCTCCGAAATTTTCAGCTACGACTTAATTTAATTTTCAGTGAAAAATCATTCAATATTCAAGAACTTTTGCACTGCAAGTCCAAACGTCATGGAACCATGCCCATGCACCCCTCCTCCTGGAGAGCTTTCCAAAGACATCAAGAACATGATCTGAAGCATCCCAATTCAGTGGATCTCATAACTACAAAACAAACTACCTTCCTTTGTAGATAGATAGCTTGGATGGCCTTTTTTCCACTTCATGTTTTAATAAAATTTTGCTTCTTTATGAGATTCAAGTTTCAACCATAGGGTTAGGGTAACTACCCACCTCCTAAACATGGCAATGAACAGTTTTAGGAATAAAAATTCAAGCAACCAATAAGATGGCTCAACTTGCACCCATGAGGGCCCATTTTCTTCTTTTGGAGGTGGGGGATGCTTTTGGATTTCAGTGTTCCCACCAGTTTTTCAATAGTTCTGCCAATGTGTTCCTGAAGTTCCCATGTTTTCTCCAAGTTGTTCCCAATAGCACCACACCTTATCCCATATCCTTTTCCCAAAACTCTATCCTTGTAAACTATCTACCTAGACTGAAGGGAAAGGGTACATAATTTTTTATTTTGGGAGTTTCCATAGTGTGAGTGACTTTTTTCATGATGGACCAATCAAAAAGGCCCATCACCAAAAGAGTAATCTACTTTGGACATACCCCCACAACTAATAATACATACCTACACTCTTTGGAATAATGAACACTAGAACTCTATAACTTGCAATTTGATAACAACTAGCTTATGAAAATATAGCATTGAAGAGTGATATGGGTTGGAGTGCACATGAGTGCTCATGCTCAACATTTGTGCATACATGATCAAGTGGATGGCATCATTCTTAAAGTTCTACATAAACAACACCTCGTACTACCTAGCAATCTAAAGGAAGATTTTGGTACACTTAAGAATTGAAAATTGGATTAGGAGGGCTATTATTTTGAAGATTGTGCATCCCAAGATCATTTTCAACCTAGGGTGATTAAGTCATATGGAATTTTGTGTGTCCAACCTAGTTAGGCCATATTCAATCACTTATCATCTTAAGTCCATCCATCATTCAATCAACCTTCCCTAGACGGGCCAAAACTTGAATTCTCAATATGTTCATAGCTTTCACGTTAGACAAATTTGAAAATTCCAAATGATTCATAAAACAAATTGATGGTATCGTACATTCAACAACTCTCAATAAATTACAACCATGCAATTATTCATAATATAAGAATGATTTTAATCAACTAATCATACAAAACAACAAATACTAATACAAAGGAATATTACAAAGGTGCAAGTACATTCAATAGAAATTAATTGCACCATAAGATTTGTTCAATTTCCTTGTTTCAAAAATGCCACTAAATCCAAATTTTCAAAAAGATTGACAATTGGCATGTGGAATCCATTATACAACACATTGGAACATGAGGCTAATTAAATTAGTAGATGGTTTTGTGCTAAACAATTCATTGCCTAGTTATCCAAATAATAATCATAATTATTTCCTTTGGGACAAGTCACATGGAACCCATAAGCACACATTTTTCTATATATTTATTGGGTTGCCAAAAATAATAATTTAAACAACAATTTCATTATGTCAATGTTAGCAAAATCAAAACAACCACGACAACAATTGTGGTCATAACCTTTTATGTGTCATCCGAAAAGGATCAAACCATTACCTTGTCACGAAGGGCAATGCCTTATTACTATTTTTAACAACTTCATCAATGTCCAATAGTGGGTGTTGATAAATGTATAACCTTATAAAATTCAAATATTATGTTTTCTTTCTCACACAAACACCATGAATATGAACATTTTTTTAATATATCTTTCTAACAACATTAAAATTCAATGTTCCATCCTTCTCCACAAGATTTCCTCACCAAACATGGCTAGAAACATCTTATGTAAAACTTCAAAGGTCATGTTTGAACTCCTTGTTTAATGAATGTTTCATAGCCTTCTATAAACAAGGGGTAAAGGATGTATAGATAATTACTTTTCTTTTGAATTTTTCAATTTCAAAAAGCAACAACATTCATAAATAAATGAATAGAAAGGGATAGTCAAATAAATGCACCATTATCAAATAGCTCATTTAATTGCAAATAACAAGGTTGTTTGCAAATTGTATCTCAAAACTTGATGTTTGTCACTTGATGTTTGATGTAATTTTTTTCTCACTCCCTAGAAAAACACAAAGTTACAAAACATTAAAGTTTCCAAAGCAAGACAATAAATAGCAAAAGTATTTTTGTGACTAAATGAAATATATAATGTGGATGAGAACATATGTTGATGCTCTAAGAAGCATTTCTTTTTTTTCTTCCTCTTTTGTTCTCTTGTTTCATTGTGTGTTTCTTTTCTAGTGGAGAAGAGAAATCCATGTTCTATTTTATTTTATTTTGCAAAAGAATAAGTGTGATTTTTTCTTGGGTTTTTTCACATGCAAAACTTGAAGCTATTATAGAATATGAGGTTTTAACATATATGCAATGAACTCAATAATTCGACAATTCTATTTCATTTATATTAATTTTCTTTGTTATTTTTAGTGTTGGTTAGTTCTTACTTTTTTTAAAAATCCAATAGGGAGATTATATGTGAAGTTAAAATTTTTTGTTACCAAAAAAATCAAATAATTAGATTTTATCAATGTGGTGTGATCCACCTAGTATCATTTTGTTGGTTCAGCCACTCAATCTAGTTACCAATAAATTTTATTTTTATTTTGTAATAACCATCGGTATGCATAAAGGCTATTTTTTGCAATAACCTATTTGAGATAAACCCAAAAGAATGTCTAAGTAGCTCTTTTGCACATATTTTATATCATAATCTTCATTTTAATTCCATGTATAAATTGATTGAAGTCAATTGATTCACATTAAATCTTAAAGCTTACCAAACAATGAAATTGGGAGTTTTATGAACATTCTTGAAATGCTTTGCATGGAAGAAAAGAAGCCAAAAATATTACATGAAATGTCATTTGCCCTCCTTGTGAAAAAATTATGCTTTGAAATTAGAATTGAATTATACATTATTGTCAAATTGTTAGAAAGTCAAGCTAAATGTTTTATGAATTAGGAACATTCAAAGTGGGAATTATTTGTACATCATTTTGTACATTACAATTTCCAATTGGGTGGAAGGACACTAATGTGGAACACAAAAGGATGTCATAAAGTATATTATTAATAATTTTCAGATTTTCAATTATAGTGCATTCCAATTTATGTGTGCCAATGATGGGGCTGATATCAACAATGAATTTAAGCATCAAAATGAAATATATAATAAAATCATGGAAAATTATTTGAAATTTAATTTAATGGACTTTTACAAGTATTCCCAAAATGCATCAAGTTGACTCATCAAATTTATCATAAGATGTATCTTTATCTAATAATATGTGTGTATGTCATGGATAGATAAATGTAACATATGATTGAATCAAATGTGTTTTCCTTTTTGGTTTGGATTATTTTTTCACTTAAAAGAAGTGAAATTTTAGGAAGTCCTTTATCTTTTGTGATTAGCACATTTGGAGCTTATTTTTTAAGAAATCAATAAAGGGAAAAAAATACTATAGTTGGTCAAACTAATTTATTATGAATACGCATTGATGTCTTTTGGTCGTCCATTCCCCCTTAACCTATGCCAAAAGATCCAAAAATCCTTTGTATGTTTTTTACCTTATTATATTGGCATTGGTGACACTAATTATATTATTTTCAGAAATCTTGAAATTTTCATATTTTTTCCAATCAAAATAATTGTGAAGGAGTTTTTTTTTTCAAGAATATTCTATTTGTCAAAATCAAATTTTTGTTCCACCCTAATGTGCTTCCACTTATTTAGTTCAATCAATTTATATTTATGAACATGAACATTAAATGCACATGTGCATATGTAAAAATAAAATGGCCTCCTTGTGGACAATGACCTTCACTAAAACAATTGTTTCATTTTCAATGATGTTTTTTTATGTTCTCAAACCATCCATCATGGATAATAAATGTCATTTCTATAACCTCATTGCCATATCATCAACAACATCATTGTCAAAAACTTGCATAAGCTTCTCAAGGTTCGAAAGTGCTTCAAAATTTGCCATTTGAACTTTGAAGATTGTAAATAAATGCTTCATAATTCAAAAGTCGCCCAAAAATAAATTAAGGACACATAAACTATGAACATAATAAAAATTTAAAAATAAAGGTTTGTTATCTTGAGTTGAAGACAAGCAAATTTAAATGGGGTTGTCACTCCAACTAAAACCTAAAACAACCTCAATATGGGTGCTGAAAAACAAATGTTCAATAACTTCAAGTATACAAAAAAAAATTCAGATTTTGGGATTCAAATGTGCTTTAAATTCTTGTCATTTAAAGTTTGAAGCTTGGAAAGAAGAGCTTCAAAACTTCAAAAGTTCCCCAAAAGAAATCAAACGAACACACATATGAACTATGAACATACAAAACATATTAAAAATTAGGTTTTTGGGTTTTAAGTCTTTAGTTGATTGCAACCACAAATAAATGAAGGTTGTGGCTCCAACTAAAACTACACCTTAACCACCTACCTACATGAATTGTAGATGTGCACATAAGTATTTAACAAAGGCATTCCTTTTCATCAAAGAAACGATATTTTTTGGTACCCCAACCATGTTTTTGTGAACTTTTTCAATGTTGAAATTTGAGCTCACCATCACCTTTGACAAATTTTCACCTCATGACCATTGAATTTGGTTCCTAAACACAACATTAACAACAATAAACATGTGCAAGACCATCTTCACGAAGGATTTTCCAATTGTAAAAAGTTCACTACATTGAAGGTAATCAACTTTGTTCACAAGCTTGTAAAGTCAACATGCAACTCTAATGCCAACATGCATTGCACACATGTATGTGGTGTCTCACTTTCAAATCAAAGGTCACAACTTGTTTATTATTTGCAAAACAACTTTTCTAGTGATTTTAAAATGTTCAACCCATCTTGAATATCATATTGAGTCATAAAGAAGTTCAAATACCAAATGGTAGTCTGATACTTAACCCAATCTCCAACTTCCTTCATCATCATCAAATTGAAATTGCAAAAAAACCTAAAATGACAACACCACCACCATTCCACACACTTTCAACCAACAATCTAGCATTGGGTACTAAGAAATCCTTCATTAAAAATGCCATCACTTTCATTGTCTAACTTTCAACCTCAAAGCATAAAAAAACCAACTCTTGCAAATGCAAAAAAATGAAAATAATTCATTAACAACAATAATTTTGATGGTGGCAAATTGAAAAAATAAATAGTGAATGAGGATAGTGAATTGGAGGAGTGAACGTGAAAGCATGAAAATGAAAAAAAAAACAGTGAATGAGGGTAGTGAATTAGAGGAGTGAATTTGAACATATGAAAATGGAAAAAAAAACCAATGAATGTTGTGAATTGGAGGAATGAACTTGGATACATGAAAATGAGAGAGCTTTTCCCATAGAAAGAATAAAAGTTTGAACATGTAGTAAAAAAAACAAAAGAGTTTGAACGTGTAGTAAAGAAATGAACCACTAAGGGTTGAAGGCTCCCTTGTTGGTGGGAGGAAGCGGTCCCCATGGATTGCTATAACTTAGTCATTGTAGTTGCCAACTGGTAATGCATTGTTTAAAAATTATTGGATAATAGAATGCGATGAAAGAAAATAAAATCTAAAGGTCTTCAAATAAAAGGAAAATTGAAATATTCAAGTTTAGGATATTTTCTAGAATCCTATTGATAAATAAAGGCATATCATGTCATATATGACATTTAGATGTGCACCAAGATGAAGTTTAAAGTTTCCCTACTTTTTGATTATTTGCAAGAGAATTTTTTTTTACAAGAATGATAATTGCAAACATTGCACAATGTTTGGAAAAGCATATTTGGTGTTGTAGTGGACTCTTTTTCAACCATGTTGCCATGCACCTACAAGCAACATACAAGATCATCGAGTGATGAATCCATAATCATTTACATACACTTATAAGAATTTCAAAAAAACATAAAAAATGACATTTTGGATTATTTATTTATTTGTTTGTTTGAGGTCCAAACATTGAAACAAGAATATAATTGTAACATTGATGAAAAAGCACATACCTCAATGCAACTTGTATTTTCCCATATTGTTGTATGCATGTAAATCTATATTCCTTTCCATTGTGAAATGTTAGAGAGTGTTTGTTTTGTTAATTTATTGATGCAAAGATGTGATGCATAGTTTTAAAGATTTGGGAATATATGTATTGAAATGAAATTTGGGTGTTTGTAAGATATTGTGCTTAAATTAATCATTTTTCAAAAGTGCAAGGTATGAAATCATTTGGAATAAGATTTCCTATTATTTTCAAATTCTTTCTATTTGTGACCCTTGAAAGCATGACATATGTGAAGCCAAGTGCAAAAGCTTCTTTTACATCAATAATAACTTTTGAACTAATTGTTGCGCCTTGTGATTTGTGTCCAATAATAGCATATGCTAATGTGATTGGAAATGTTGCTTTATAATAATATCCATCATATGCATATTTGTGTTGAAATGTATGTTTTTTCAAAACCATTTTTATGGAGTTAGTTGTTCATTGGACTTCTATTGTGGTGATATTGTTTTCAGTATCAAATATGATAGATGTTATAGTTGCAATTGCGCCATTTACAACTCCTTTTTGTATATTGATGTTGTTTCTAAACATGACAAGTGCACCTACAACAATGGTATGTATGTGGTTGAAGGATTTGTTGTTCAACCATGGTTGAATATGTTTTATGTTTGTAGCATTTGTGTCCATTTTTACTTAGTAAATTTCCAAAGTTGGAAAATATTTTTGTAAAGCAATGGTCTTGTATTTTTCAACATCAACTTTATGTGTATAGAGAATTGGGAAAGTCAATTTCTTGAATTTGCAAAAAAATGGTGATAAAACTTTCTAAATTTCCTTTGTGGTTGATTTTTTTTCTCGAATGATGTTAAGAAATTGTAGGTATTTTGGATTTGTGGCATGACACATTGATACGGACAAAAAATGTTGTTGTGCCATTTTCCAACAAGGCGAAGATTTTACGTGACAACTTTTGCATAATATGTCATTTTGTCGTAATGTGTGTTTACAAATTGGTGGTAATTGTGCAAGGTCACCAACTAATAATACAAGTTTTGTTTCAAATGGAGATGTTTTTGCAATAGACATTGCTTGTTTTAAACGTTGTTCCATAGCACAAAGTATGTTGCTAATCATCATGGACATCTCATCTATAATGATGACATTTGAAATTTTTAGGTTTAAGAAGGATTGATAAATATCTTCGCATTAGAATGCAAAATGTAATGTAATCTGTAGTTGCTGCAAAACATAAATGAAATGCTAATGTGCCCATAGTTGTTGATAACAATATGTTTTTGCCAAGTGTTTGAAAATGTTGTGTGATGTATTTCACAAAAAAAGTTTTCCTACTTTTAGGTGTGCTTGTTAAAACGTGCAACCCTTGTGGGTTTTCAATAATGGAATGGAATATTTTTTGTTGTTCATGATTTAATTACATCATTGAAAGGTTTGTGCCAAATGTATGTTTCAAAAGTTTTTACTTGATATCTATTTCATGTGATTGTTTAATGATTGTGGGAGGTATTATTTTAGGTGTTTTGTGATGCGGGTCAAGATATGGATGATCTTCCAATATTTCTTGAAGAAGTTGGCTTCGTTTTTCTACTTCCAAAAGGTTTCTATGTGCATATTTCATTAGGTACATTTCTATTTTTTCTAAATCATGTACAAGCCCACAAATGTGGCATTCATGTACATAGTTTTTTTGCAAATTCGATGCAAAGAGTAAATCAAGCTCTCTTCGAAAACACATATTTTGTAATAATATGTTGTAAAAATACCCTTTTATCTTGTGTGTGGGGTGAAAGTCTATGAATCTAGTCAATTTGTTAGTTGTGTAAACATAGTTTCCTAAGTTGTCCTCACCATGACATTTTTGAAATAAGGCTTTTTAGTTTGTTAAATTCATATTTTGTAAAATATTCAACGAAAGTCATGTTTTCAAAATGAGAAGGTCAATTCATATAGACATCTATGGGATGAAATCCCAAAATTTGTGATAATTTTTGTGTGCATGTGAGGGGGTTTTGAATCTATGTATCTCACAACAAGATGTTTTTGAACTACAGGCATTTGTAAACATGTGAGTGCTACTTCTTTAGGAAAAATAGGTTTATTGATAATGAGAAAGGATATAAGTTGAAGCATATTTTAAAAACATCTCATAAGCCCAATCGTTCTGCATTTTCTTTTGCTTAGATTTAATGTTCCATGTGGTTCACATTTCATAGTGTATTTTAAAAGGTAATATGACCAATATGAAAAAAATGTGTTGGATATTGAGATGTGCATTCCACAATAAAAGCAAAGATGCATGGTATGGCACTACATTATAGTCTTCATGCCTTGGGCAATAATATTCCCATCAATTTGTGTTATTATTGAATTTGGATTGTTGGTTTGGTTGCATAGTAAATGGAAATCAAAATTTACAATGAGATTTGTGCTTGCATCTATTTCCACATGTGTGAAGTTGTTTTCTCATTATGAATTTGTACAAATTATGTTGCATTGCATTTGTGGGGTCTATAATTTTGTTATTATTGTTATTGAACATTGTTTGGACAAATGCTACAATTTCGTTTGTGATATGTTCAATGTCATTTTCCATAACCCATAAGATGATGTGGGCATGAGGTGATCCACATTGTTGAATTTCATAATGTATGACATGTTGTTTTATGTTTCCCAATAAATGATGCGATGATAAAAGAAGTTGCATAAATTTGTTGACCTAAGAATGAAATAGTATGGTGCATTCTATTGGGAAATCTTTCCAATCTAACAACATATGTATATGTTGTTCAATTTTTTCAATGTCAATAATTTATTCCCATCGAAAAGAGCTTGTTTCATCAATTGCGAGTGTTAAAAAAAATCTGGCATTCCAAAATGTTCAACCATGTAGAGTAAATCTTATAGTTGTGTTAAGTGCCATCGAGGAGTGCTTCGTATATTTGCAAGAAGATTGTATTTAACAATTTGTTGGAAAATGTCTTTTTCACTCATTTTGGGATTTTGTGTTTTAAATTTTTTATGTCTTTATCAAGGCATGTTCATGAAGTTTCTTCAATTAGTTGTAATGATTATTGTAAATCATACATATATAATAAATATGGTTTGTATAATGTGAAAGGTGAGAATAATGCACTCATTCTATATTTTAAGTATTCATAGAAATGTGTTTTACCATCGTAAGTACCATGGCCATGTGGGAATAAAAAAGGAAATAGGGCCATTTCCAAATAAAGACCATCTTTTTTTCATGTTCAATGTTGTTTCTTTCACTGCTTCAAATGTTTGTGGTATATTATCATTTTCTTGTTGTTCTAAATGACTTATTATATAATAATCTTTTTTTTTGTGGTTCTTGTTTCAAAACACATGTCAAATAACAAAGTTAAAGTATATACTAATTTTAGGACATCCATGTTTGTGAATGTTGTGTCATGTGTGGCTTGTTTGTCAATAATGTGTTGTACAACATCTGGTGTGAAAATGCACATGCTGCTAGTTTTTTATGGTTGTTCAAAAATTGTTTTATATTTTTGGAACCAAGGATTTGTTTGTATATTTTGTGAAAACATTAGCCCTACATAAGTGTTTATTTCTTCTACTATGAAAGTGCAATCCACCATGCCATCCCAACTCAAAAGAGGACTATTAAAAAAACTTATTTTTATAATTTGCCTTGTAGTAAATCCCCAATTTCTTGATTGCATGTGCATTCCAATGTTAAGGAATGATACTAATTGAACATGAAGTGAATGTGTGGAAAATAATGTTGCCATGTATGATGGTGGTTGGTATATTATGTAAGTTGCATTTTGAGGTTTAATTAAATTTGAATGACACTTAATCCAAATGTGCTGAATATTTTGTATTAGAAGTTATTATCATGTTTCCAATTGCATATGGTGTGTAAGTATTATGTTGATTATGAACATCTTTGTATTTGTAACTAATGTTTAGTAATATTTTATTTTATTTGTTAGTTTCATGATTCCACAAATTGCACAACAATGTATTTTTTGATAAAATGAAGATGTTTCTATTGTCCATTTTTCATTCACTTCGTTTTTTGAATGCCATGTTTGGTCATAAGTTTGAAAACGTTATTGACGTCTTTTTTTCACAATATCATATATTTGTTTTTTGAATTTCATTTATTTGGTTTTGTCAATTTGCAAGCCTTATTAATTTTGCATTGCGATATCAAAACAATGCAAATTAAATTTGTTACACATGACAAAACAACAAATTTTATATGTTGCAATGTTTTTCAAAATTGTACATTTTTTTCAACTTGACCTAATTTCTAACAAAATGCATACCATTTCATATCATCCTAATCATGTTTGAACATTTTTTTTAATAGATGATTTGATTCATACTCATTGATACTAAGGACTTTATGAAGATCCATTAACAAAAAATGTTTGCTTTGGCTAGAGTTTTTTTTTAACATGTAGAGCAATTAAAGTGTTGAAATATGCCTTTAGCTGTAATTGATGAACCTTTTTATTGATGACTCCATCATTGTTCTTTTGTTGTTTTGAAGTTGAACTTATTCTTACAGCCTTGGAATTTTCCTATAAACACAACAACCAACAATATGTTTTTAATGCATAAATGTTTTATCAAATATGGTGAAAACCAACATTACAAAATAATAATAATAATAACTTAAAATAATGTACATACCATGCAAATAATATGTAGTTGCCAAGTAAAATTGCATGCATCGTCTAATTACACCCAATCTTGATGATATCGTATGCATGATGCATCAACTTGCATTTCTTTTGAACTTTCATGGAAATATATAACATATTTTGTTCATAAGGTAGATGGTGTATTATCTTTCTAACCCACCAACAATGAAACTTGTAGACTTCAACATCATCATTCTCAACCCATGATGTGTTGTTTATGTTAGGTGGAACTAGTATGATTTGTGAGATTTGGACCATTTTGCATAAATATTTTGAGTTGTCATTTTCATTGACAAATTTGTCGTATTACCAAACGTTTATTTGAAAATGTTTTTAGAATTGTTGCAAGAAACCTAACACCATAAAATCCATCTTTTATGCCTTTTTCAATTCTTGAAATTAAATTTCAACTTTTTGTCCTTGTATCCACAAGTTTCTACAACATTAGATTGTTTATAATATCATAAATGTTTAGTTACAAATTGAGAAAACACAACAAGATGCTCAAAAATCATTTCCATGGGCTTTGGAAAAGCTCTTAGATTGAACAAATTCCTTGCAGCAAAAATATCCGAACATACAATATGTAACAACTCATTATCTATACACTAAAGACAAAGTACAATGATCGAGATGCATATTTGTTGCCACTTTGCCTAGTCTCAAGTAAATTCACCTCGAAGAGAAGGCAAAAGTGAAGTAATAGTTGAAAAACTAGCTCCTACTCCATATATTTCTTAGTAATAATAGCTTGTTGAAGCCTCTCTTCATCCTCTGTAGCATAAACCACTTGGGCATATTACAAAGTAACTGCATTCTTACAAATAGCATGTAACAAGAGTGCCTTTCAAATAGTTCAATGGGTTTTCAAAGACATGAAAATCACCAATTTGGACATATTTTTTTGTTTGTGAAATTATAGTAGAAGCCAAGGGCCTTAAGTGCTAAGGTTTATCATCATGAAAAGGTTTATGAGGCTTATGTCAAGATAAAATCAACAACTTTCATGGGTTCTTGCATCACACTCATCATGAACTTTTTCTAATCAATAACTTCTTTTAGGCAACCCTTTGAAACCACACCCATTTAGGGTAAAATCTTCTAAGAGACAATTTTCAGTGTGCCATCATATTATAATTTCAAAATGAAACATGTTCCCTAGCTTGAGATTCACACCTTCCAAGGATTTGAAAAGCAAAGTCTACAAGGACAGTTCTATGAGTATAGTAATTTTTCTTTTTTAACAAGAAAAAATGATTCTTACAAATATCCTACCAGTGCATTGCAACTTACACCATAAGTTTGTGTATGCATAAAAGTGTGTAATAACCAAATTGTAAGAGTCGCACATCATCAAGGCTACCAATGGTGTGAACATTATGATCCTCTCTCTATTAGAAGAAAGTCACTAATGAACTATAGTAGCATACACATAATCTTGTGCCAGGACACGTCATATTATAAAACAAAACAATGGATAAGGATTCTTTTCTGATCTAGGAAATATCTTTTATAGTATGGGATTGATGAAACATTACATTCTTTTCATTTGGAAGGCATCTACATGCACCTTCAAGAAATATGAGAAGTAAAAAAGCCAAAACATTCATAGTTTTCTTTTAATGGTTTTTGAAATTTTTGTTTCTTCCACAAAAGACCAAATTGTTTATGAATCAATTTCCAAAAAGCTCAAATAACTCAACAGTCAATTAGACTATCTCATGAACTTAAAATGTCAACTTTCAAACTGTTGATGATGGGATTGGCCATCATGAGTGATAGAAGCATTCCATGTGTGGTCTATGATATGGGAGAATGCATAATACCCTTAAAAAATAAGTTGTTTTTGTTCTTGCAGTTTGAGTATACACTCCTCAATCGTGTTTTCAAACCTTATTGATGAATAGCACACACCAAACCTACAGACCATACAATTAATGGATTCAAGAGCTGTTGTGTCCACCTTGATGAACTTTCCCAATAGTAAATTGTTTCATGATAGTGACCCAATAGGTTCAGCATATGCAATCATAAGTTAATATCTTCAAATGCATTGAAAAATTTCATCTCATTTATGATTTCAATCAACTTTAATTGAATTGCTAGATGACCTGACAAGAGATAATCATAAAATGGTCATCTACTACCACCAACAACCAAAATAGGAATGTTAAATGGCAAATGGCACAAAGATCTTCATAAGTAATGAGGATTTATACTTATTTACAATTTAAATGAACCTAAATGGAATTGAGAGGTGACCCCAAAATGATGTTGTGAATTCTCAGATCTAACATAACCACAATTGATGTGCAAGCATGAAAAAGAGGGAAAAAAACCCTTTAGAGAAAAGATAGCAAAACCAAAGCTATGGATTGCTTTGGACAACAACATTAGTCATACATATGTTTGAAAACTTCCAACAATAACGTGTATTTGTATTAAACACCTACCATAACAACCTTACTACTTCATCAACTCCTAGTTGTGGATATCAATGTCAAAAACATAGCATACTAAGTTTTTATCATAATAATTGGAAGGGATGGAACAAATCAACTTTTGGAAACATGCACACACATGCAATAATTTCATTATAACCAACAAATATTCTATTAGTAGTACATGCTTACACAACTAAAATTCTTGTTGATTAATTTAGAAATTGACACATGTAAAGTTGTTGAAGCAACTAATGTAAAAGTAACTACTACATGGTGGAGAAGATGAAATAATTAAAGCCCCTATAATAAGGCAAGTTGAACAAACCAAGGAATAGTGCAATTAGGCTTTGCATGTATTATAGTGCAAAGGCTATTAACACATGTCTTGTGACAAGAAAACTACAAAAACAAATACTATTTGTATGTATGCTTATAGAACACATCTTTTGTTCATAACTATTATTAGATAATTTGGAAACTAACATAATTAAACTAACAATATTTAAGTTGCCAAGTTGTAAACCTATTATATGGGCCTAGATCACAAGTAATGCTTCATATTTGAATTGATGTACAATGTAGCAACATTTGTGTAGTAGAATGTGATTCACAATATGACAAAGTGATAGTACTATTGAGAGGACCAAAAATTCATGAACGATGGCAAAAAAATGTTAAAACAAAAATCAATTTTGGAATGTTGTTATGTAAGTTGAAAACTGAATTAACACAAAATGTAGCAAGTGAACCCAAAAAACCAAAGGTTGAAAAGATGTACTAACCAATTTAAGCACAACGAAAGCTACTTGATGTTTGCGAATTTAGGGATTTCAAGACTCCATTGACTTTCAAATCTGTGTTAGAAGTGAATGAGTTTGTGACATAATATGTTGATAAGAAAACAACTTTCTTGCAAAAGCACGGTGCACTTCCTTGCCCTAGTCAGTTTAAAATTCTTCATCAATTGTTGCTTGAGTATATGATTTAAAATTTTTATTTAATGAGGTTTCCTGAATAATGCAAAATGTCAAATTTTATGCAGGACATATGAAAGTAATGTTGGAGGTTTTTGAATTAGAGTATGTGGATATTGAAGACAACCTCCCAATTGGAAGGCAAAAAGAATGTTGAAAGAAGTGGTCACAAGAGACCTTGCACCATTTCAAATGTCTAAATTCTATTCGGACTTTGAGATTGTGGACACAAGCATGTGGTTAGATTATCATTTGAACAAGCTTCCAACTTGATAGAACACATGGCCAATAACAATACATAAAATGAAAATCTTCAATTACAAACCCGACAAACGTAACAATTGCATCACGAACAAAAAAAAGAAAGAAATAAATGGGCTTATTAGTGTGTATACAATCACTTGCAAGCAAGTTTTAAGTTCTTGATTGTTTTGTTTGTTTAGCCTTTGCACCACTATTATATGGCTAAACTGTTGTAATTTTGATGCAAGTGATGTTCACTGTCTTGGTTATTGTGTGGATGTAGCATTGCAATGTTGATACATATGATATTAGTAAATACTAATATGCACTTTGCAATGTGATGTATGTAGGGACATAGGTCAAATGTATGTTGGACAATCAATTCATGTAAAAAAAAAGATTGTCCTCCAAAGAAGATAAAACATGATGCTTCCAAATTCAAACCATTCCACATGCACTTCGGTCTTCATATTGAAAATACCACTATGCGGAAGTAATTAGCTAATAGAAAAGAAAAAAAAACTTGTAAAAAAATTTAAGACGAATACTAAATTATGATAGAATGTACTTAGAGGACTCCCTTCGTGTGATCCAATTTATTAAAAGCAACAAAGATAAAACATAACATATCATATTGTACAATTATATTTTTTTAATTCATTATCGTAATAACAGAGAGAACAAATTTTGTTTTCCACATTATGAAAAAGAATGAGAAAAGATGCACTAGTTTTGAAAAAGTCATGGCCATGTTCATAAAATTGAATGAAGTTTATGCCACCATACACAAGCTTGTTAAAGTGCAGCTTGTTGGGATTGTCTTGAAAAACCATAGGCACACTTTTGTTGAACCCAATTGCCACCCCTTTGCACTTCTTGAAAAGAATGGCCACATAGATCCAAAAAGATAAAAACTAGACAATGACTTATGTACACACATAACAACTCATCTATTCTTTATTTGCACAAATTAAATACTAACACCATGTCTCCATATGTAGGTATAACATCGACAGGTAGACATCCTGACATAAATTCCAAAAGACAAATAAATATACGTACTTGATTGAATGCAAGGGCTATAGATACAACTCCTCTCATCAATCCAACCCACCAAATAATAACTTGAAAAAATGAACCAATGTCATCATCATTATACAAGTTTCTTAATATTCTAGAACAATGTCAAGAATTAACTAATCAAATTGATGAATGAATTGAAACACACTCTATCTAGCATAAAATTTGCCTCTCCTCTCTCACTTTCTCTTGAGCTAAAGCTGGAAGAGCACCATCAATTTTTTATCTACCTATTGAGTGCAGACAAAGTGGTATGGTTTAAAACATGAGTAGCACCCTTTGTGCAGCCCTAGAGAGTTGAATACTATGGAGTAGAAAGGCACAAACTTTATCATAGAAATCATTAATATGAGAATATCATGGGTCATCCATAGCACTTGCTTGCTTGGCAATTTAAGGATCAAAGTCCTCGCTTTGCAAATTTGTCAATCACTGAATGTACACTTGCAACAACTTCTATTTTGTTGATAGCAAAATCCAATATATGCAAATCCAGAAAGTAATTGTTAAATGATTGTTTGTAAGGATCAAATGAGGAGACATAATGACACTTATTTAGGAGCACCTTTACTTGCACGATACCATTTTCCATCAAAACCATCAATGTAAGTCAAAGTTGTCCTCTTTTTTATTGGGTTGAATGGCAAGAAATGAATCTATGTTATGTTTACATGTGCTTGTAAATCATCAAACATACATGAACTTTAATGATATAATTCATTAAATAGACAATTAAAGGTCACCTATTTCCCTTTCTCTAGCTACTATTGTACTGGGAAAGGTCAACCTCTTACCTCTTTGGGATCAGTTGGGATTCCAACAATGGTTGCGTCAATAACATCATGATTTTCAAGCTTGGATGTTGTAGATGCTAGCAAGGACACCAAATCCTTATCAACACCTTGACAAATACATCTAATCCATTGCCATAATTAAGCTTTAAAAACATAAGTAAACACTTGAAACATTCTAGAGGATTCACATAATATTTACTTATGAAGATGTGGGTGAGAGAACAACTTGCTTCAATAGTGTGCTTAACTTGAAACATAAACTTACAAGAAAATACCTTTGCATTTCAGATATAGGAAGCAAATATTCCACTTTTAGTTTTTGCATACCTCAATAAGGTTATTGTCAACTATCAACTTGTTCCACGTAAATGTTCTTGTCTTGTCATTGCAAAGCACATCCATTCCAACCATCTCTTCAATGGTAGTCATGCATTTTGTAATAACACCTTGCATTCAATCAAAAAGTTTCATGATCATTTGAACAACACCAACTTTGGAATCAGCAAGGCCTAGATGCCCTTGTCCACACACATGCATCAACTTGATGGAATGACAAAGGTAAGTATGTAATCGTGTGACAAAGCCCAGAGGAATAAAATCGAGAACCTGATGGGAGAGTTAATGGGAACTACTGGCCATGATGATAGACAGAATTGTGGGCATGACAATAGGGATGCCACCAATGAACAAGACTAATAGGTTTTTGTTCCCTTCATGATATGGGTGATGTTGGATGGGGTACATGACAAGAATTTCAACAATGATGCCTATGGCAATTGAAATGATGCAAAAATTACGAATTCTTGTAAGAACTTGCAAAAACCCATAAAATCTTGATCATCATGTTTCGCATGTCCAAGATAGAAGAAACGGAAGCCATACAGAGATGGGGGAACGTGCTAATGCAAATAAAAACAATGATAAGAAAACACATTAATAGTGAAAGAACCTTTTGGAAATGGCCCACATTGTTCATGGAGTCCACCAAGTGAACAACCTTTCCAAGAAAGGTTTACACACCAATGGCAATGACAATAATTTCAATCTCGCCTTGCTTACATGTAGATCCAAAGAATACCTCATCTCCTGGCCTCTTTGTAGCTGGCATTGATTTTCTAGTTATTGCATATTGGTTGACAAAAGACCATGGGCAAGCCATATTATGTGAGAAAACTTACAATATTTGTCTTTCCTCTAGAATATTTATTCAAGAACTTATAAGAACTACCATAATCATAACAAAGTTGCATAACATGTTGTTCAGTTTATTGAGATTTCAATGAGTCTTTAGCAGGTAATTACTAGTTTCATCATCTTAATTTATCAAACATAATTCAAGAACTCAAATGTACACACAAGCAAAAATGTTTCATCTTGAAAAGTTATAACTCATTAAAAAAAGTTGTGCAGCACCTGGTCGACTTTCAAAGGATCTTGATCAAGAAGGTGAACATTAGCATGGATGATGTCACCCAATTTTATACCGATGACATCTCCCGGCACCAGGATCACAACATCTTGTTCAAACCATTTCCCATCATGGAGTACTTAACAATAAATAGTAACATAAGTTTCACTACCATGGTGTGGGAGAAGATAACTAAACTTTGATGACACACTGTCACTTTTAAAGCATGAAAACTTTCATCAAGTTGAAACAATTCATCACATAAACCAAAGAACTTGTCCACATAACTTAGGCCCTAGGGAGGTTTCTGGACATGTTGCTAGAAAAGGGGCAACATCATTAGAAGATCAAATTAGTATGTGTTGATAGACCTTGGTTTTAGGTGCAAGATGAGCCAGGAGGGTTGTTACGTCATTGCTAGCATTGTTCTCTTCAAAAAAACTTATAATAAAGTTCACAAGCAACAATACTATAATACCTAGAAAATCTTCCTAATCTGGTGGCATACCCTACAAGTATATTTCACATGAAAGCATAATCAAACCCAAAACAAAGAAGACAACTAGGTGAAACAACAACAACAGACAAAGTTGGAAGCAACAAAAGAAATATGGTCACAAGAATTCATTAGAAATAACATCTAGTTGTGTATTGTCCACTCTTGGGTATTTTTCCAACATTACATTCCCCATGTTCCTACTTGCCTTCCTTTAATATTGTATCACCACCTTTGTGAATTGTACACCTTTTTTGCTCCCTTTCACCTTCCATTTCCACTCATTCAAAAGGTCCTTAATTAGAGATTTCAAATGTCAAACCAATTAAAAAAGTTTCACATCCTTTCAAATCTTGTTTCAATGTCCTCTAAAATTTGTTGCAACTTCAACTGTGTCATTGAAAATAAACACAGTAGATGTATTTTTGCTCGTGCTTTTTTTAGAAACATTTGTTTTAAGGCTTAGGCCACTTTATTGTGTCATTAATGAGTCAGGTTAGCATAAGCACTATTCAAGGTATTATGTTGATGAGCCTCCAAGATTACATTTGATTATCAGTATGGCATTCACAAGATTTGGTTAGTTATGATGTTTGTCATAGAACTATGATGATACCACTACACAACAAACCAATTCAAAAATTAGAAAAAAAAAGACTACTCAAAAGCTTTGGATGAGGTGAAATGGCCAAAATTGCAAACATCATGGCAAAAACTAGAGCAACTGTCCTCCTTTCTAATAAGGACATCAACATATCCCAACACCTCCTTATAAGATCTCTGTGAAACATAAAAATGTGAGTCCAATATATTATGTTGTAGTGCTCTATTTGCTAATTGTACCTTGTTGAATGGGATAGGATAAATGTGAAATACCAATATATTACCTTTCATAACAAAACAAGGAATTGGCAAATGCAACAAAGCTGTATTTGCCACAAATGATGGTGCAGATGGGATGTTGATAAATATTAGAATTTGCTCTGTTTCTGATTCGGATTCTAGTTCATTTTTCATACTATTGGAACTTTTTGTGGTCACACCTACTGTGCTACCCCCTACAAATTGTCGTGGGGATGGAACTACACCATACACCTTGGTTGGAGGTGTATCGGAAAGTAAGGCTATCAAAGTGGATGGTTTCCAACAAATTGTGAGTTAGCTGCTATGCATCATCCAAACTCTTGAAGTTGTCACTAGTGATAAAAAGGTGTAATGAGAACAAAAAGTCTTTCCAAATAAAGTACGAGTGTTTACAAGAGTCTGGTTACTATTAAGCAAACAAGCCCAATGCTTACATTTGGCAATTGGATAGTCCACCAAAAGTGTGTTGCAGTGCTAAGTATCATTATAGTAAAGTTTATCATGCTTTCACACTGCTTTTCCAAGAAAAAACTTGACTTAAGATATTCTAAGACCTTGCATGCGAACACAATTTGGACACTATTGAATCTGTAGATGCATTACCTGATTCCTAAGAATGACTATGATACTTACCCCACCATTTTGTACTATTCATGCAAAAGGTAGACCCTACTTCATCATCTCTTCTACCAGAGTTGCTACTGCATCCATTGCCTTGATACGTTTTGTGGTGTCCTTTAGCTATAAGGAAGCTTAGTAAAAAAATTAAATTAGTTTGAATGCGTGCTTGCATTGAAAATTTCAAATTCTTTTTGTCTTTTTCCACCATCGTTGCCACCATTGATCTTGGGGGTTTAATGGTAGCTATGAACATTGTCTACAAATTAGGGTTGCCGTTTGTCTATAATATGTGTACAACTCCTCATGTCACCTATTATTCGAAGTTTTAAGATCTCGTTTGAGATTTAGAATAAAGATAGTTAATGTGGCTTCATGAGCATTCAATATTTCTAGCCAGCGCTCAAGGCCGCCTCTTCAAACAAAAGAGCTTGAATGTGTTGCAAAGAAAATGAAAGAACTTGAACAAGATAATGAATAACGACTTAGTGTGACATGGGTGTGCAATTTAGGCAATGGGCTCTTCAATTGTTATGTTGATTCAATATTGTTCCACTAACTTTCAACTATTTTATGAACAAAGGTAAACACTCTGTAGCTATGACCATACTTTAATTAGTTACAATCAATACATTTGAATGAAGATGGATAAAAAAATTAATGCTTACCAACAATAGTTAACGTCATGAACTATCACCAACCTAATCCCTATCATTAGCCTATTGTCAAAACTTCATCAAGCTAAAAAACTTTAGGTCTGAATGTACCTTTAAAACCTCACATAACATACACAAAACACACAAAAACAAAACTGAAACCCTAAGTGTCACCCTCCAGCTCCCATGCTTTGGATGAATGAATACTTAAATATTTGATGAATATGTTACATATTCATCCACCTCCAAAACCCTAAACCTAAACCCTTGTCCTATAACATCACACTTACACAACACAAACACACACACACACAGAAACCCAAATCCCAAAACATCGCACACCACAGGTTCCCATGCTTTGGATGAATATGTTACACGTGTGACATATTCATCCAACCCCCAAAACCCTAAATTTAAATCGTTGCCCATAACCAACTTACGGACACAACACACACAAACTCGAAACCCTAAATGTCGCACACGACGGACAAAAACGCTGGAGCTCAACACCGTTCCTCTCAATGCTCGTTCCGAGCGATTGCGACTTTTGTGCGGATCGTGTCGAGGAGGAATGGGAACAGTATCAAGGCAGTTGCATGGACTCTTGCGAATGCGCGCTGCCTATTATCCCATGCAGCGGATGTGGTATGGCCAGCAGCCTTTGCAGCGCTTCTCACAGGCGCCTTCTTCTTCATCAGGTTTCGCATCGGCAGTAGAGAGTGGCAGTAATGACGAACCTTCACCATCATCATGGTTCCAAAAACTCAAGGGGGTGTTTACAGGCAAGACGTCTTCCGGCGGTTCTGCTCAAGTCGCCCAAGAGTCTGCTACGGTGTCGCAACAAGATCTCACAATGGAAAGTGAGTGCCAAAATTGTTTCATTGTGAGAGTACTTGATAGATATGCTTGATTGTGTCACTGAGAGCGCTGAAGAGCTTTGTATTTCGTATCACAAATCTGTTGGAAGAGCCTGCAACAAGGCTTTGCAATAATTCAGATCTCTAAACCTTTAGCTCGGTTTAGGTTTCTGAATTGCTGTGTTCTTCTGTAGCTTTGCTCTTTCTTTCTCTTTCTCCCGTCTTAGAGCTTCAGAGGTAATCTTTAAGCTGCAAAAGAATGGAACACTGGGGCTTTGGTTGTTGACCCCATGTATTCTGAAACTCTTAGGCATTCAAGGGGATAAGGAAAGCTCTAATTCATAAACCCTAAAACCAGATGAGCAAGCTGAAGGGTTATGATCTTCCATGACTTTTCTTTCTCCCTCTAATGTTTTGACACATTCTGCAATAGTTTGAATAGGAAGTCTTGAACATATTCAGTCTTTAAACCCTGAATTTTCTAAACCCTAACAACTTTAGGGTTTGGAAACTGGGGAGTTTGCAAAGGAGACAAGAGTGAGGATTGTGTCAGAAGAAGAGAAAAAAGAGGAGTTGACTCTTCAGTGGTTCCCCTTCAATGGCTTTCTTTTGCTCACTGTCAAGACTTTTCTATCTTATTTGTTGCAGATGAGCTTTGCAAAGTGATATCCACATATAATGTTAGCAGTGTTAAATAATGCATCTTTTGGCTTCACAGACTTTGCTGATGAGCTGAAGAAGGCACGGCAGTTTGGAAGCTTGACAACTTTTGGAAGAGGTCTACCTCGTGGGGGTGAGATGTCAGCTGTAAAATCTTTGGAAAGACAGGAGGGGATTCTTCGAGCTCTTGCTCAACGTGATCCTGTGGTATGTGGCTCTTCATACCTTTTCAGTCCATATTTTTCTCTTAATTTGATATTTCCAGAGTCGGCATAAAATGTTTGAGTTTATTTGTGTGAATTCATTGCAGCAAACATGTTGTCTAGGTGGAGCTGATTCTGATTTTTTTGTGCTAACAAGAGGTGTTTCTGGGTCTGCCCATTTTGAGCCACACAGAGAGAGATTTTTGCTGGAGGTTGAATTGACATGGGTGATCTAGCAGTTAGGGTGCTACATCATAGTTGCTCATAGGATGTGAAAGGAGGGTTGTCCAATCAAGGGCGGGGATTGCAGGTGATGTTTGGCTGTCTTGAGTAAGGAAGGGGGCATCTGGCTGGGCATGGTGGGGTTCCAGCGAGTAGCAGGTCAGCATAAGGCTGAGGTGGCAGCTGAATGTGGGTGTACAGTTCGTGATGTGGAAGATGTGGTGGCCAAATACGAGTGGGCAAAAGAAGCCAACAGGCGCGTCATGAAGCTCAAGGAGGAGGGCAAGCCACTTCCCAAATCTCTTGATGAGGTTGGTATTTCTATGGTGGGACTTACATCATGCAATATGCTGTGGATAACAGAAAGCATAATTCATTCACTGCCACATGTTGTGATTTTAAGACACTTTCAACCTTACTTTCCAGGAAGGTGACCACTGTAACATTATACGTGCAGAAACAGACTAATGCAGAGGATGGACATGTTTCAGTGTCATTGTGAAAGCTATGCATTGTAATTTTCCATCTGAAAATAGTTTCCCAAGGAATACAGCATGCAAGGAATCTAGAAACAGTTACTGGAGGCTCTTTACAATGGCAATCTTCAAGATCATACTTGGATCTGTCTTTACAGGTGGAAGCAATGATGGGAGGTCGATGGAGTGCAGCTGCTTCAGTAAACTTGGCGAAAACTGGGCAACTGAGTAGGAATGCTGCTTGTCCATGTGGATCTGGGAAGAAATATAAGAGGTGTGTGCTCTTTCTTTCTTTCTCTAAATCAGGGTTCCTTTGCTCTTTCCAAACTTGGTTTGCATTGGTGGGTACAAGGCTCCAGCCTGCAGTCTTGCAAGTTGCGTCTCTTGGGCCCCATCTCTCTGTTCAAATTGGGTCCTGAGGAATGGCAATTGCTTGCCCTAGAATGCATCTGAAGGCCCAAAGATCTAAACTTGAAATGCCACACTTCCAGCATTATGGCTGCAAGTTGATTCAGGCATCAATTGCCACATGATGTGAATGATTTGCAAGCTTTGACATTATCTTGTTTCATTCAACCTGCGTAATGATATTTTTGAGGAGCTCTTTTCAGCATGTGATTTGATAATCATGCATATCTGTTGTCTGCATTAGACTTTTCAATTTGTAGGGCAGTCATGTTGAGAGATCATGTCTGTATCCTGACTGGCATCTTGCTTGCAGGTGTTGTGGGAAATCTGAGACTTGAACTGCATTATGTGCATTATCTGGAGGATGTTCAAGTAATATGTGAAATGTTGTTAATCATGTGCAACTTCCCCACAGATGTCACATGTTTTCACAGTTTCTCTAACAAACTGACATGGTATAATCTTTAGGGTTGGGTTTTCTAGAAGCATATATGTTGTGAGGGAAGGGCTGGTTCTGATGCTCACTTTGACTATATCTATCAAAAAAGAATTTCACACATCCTTAGAATTTGCCTCCTTATTGTTCTGTGTATGTTAACTACCTGAATTGATATGCTACAGAACTTTGTCATGGGTGCAGAATATGAGTTCAAATTGGTCTTGTTTACGATAGAACTTTGATGAGTGCAGAGAAATTTCTTGTTAATGAACAGCCAGTGGAGAACTTTCTCAGGAGTTCAGAAGATGAGTTCAGCTAGGTGTTTCTTAGCAGAGTTAGAAGGCAAAGCATTTGTAAAATTACAAGCAATACAATAGGCAGTATGCAGGTAAGATTGAAGAATCATGCTAGAATATTGAAGATTTGTTTCCTAAATTCTATTCATGAATGGCCTTTTATTTAATGTACCATAGGCATACTGTGCAATCCTTGCTAGTGCTTCTGAAAGATAGCAGCATATGAGACACATGTTTCCTATGGACTGTGCCCTGTATGGGTCAAATGGAGACACATGGATTTATGTGCACAATCGAAGTGATTCATCCAAACCTTGAAGGAATGATTTTGCTGAACCCTGAACCACAGGCATTGGCTTTGCAAACTAAAGAACTGGTAGAATTTGTTTAATGAATGTGGATTGTGCCTTATACTCTGGTAATTTTTCTGCCACAACAGAGGAGGCACCTTAAGTGAAAGGTTAAAAAACAGGTGCCTGCTTTCCTTCTCACACAAAATTGCAGCTATCCAAATCCTACCAGATATTTATGCCAGGTATGGATCTCAAATGGGGCCAGTCTGGTCATTCAGGTACCATGCACAGCACCTGCCTTGCACTTGGCGTTTTCTTTGGGAAATTTGAGGTTTTGAACTGGTAGCTATACACAAAAACATTCAGCTTAGTTGGCTAATGTCTCAAATTTTTGTAGTTAACCATGGGGCAGAGCTCACTACATGAATCAAATATCTATAAAAAAGATTTGGCTATAGAATCACAATTTTCAGTAGCTAAAGATTTTGGCTACTAAGAACAAAGAACATATGACTACATTCACCAAACCTTAATAGCAAGCGTCTTTCTAAAAACAAAGGGGGAAAGTGGGGGGAAAAAGTGTGACCTGCAAGCTGTTGATCCAAACACAAGCAAAAGGAAATATTGGAAAGAACAACAAACATCAAGAAAATTATTGTGGAGAACTAAAAGACCAACAAACATTGATAGCAGAGAATGGAAAACCAACAAACATTGCAGACTTAAAAGCAACTAAACAAGGACTCAAAGAAGAAAGTCAAAAGCAAAGACAAACCATAAATTGGAAAAGACAAATTAGAACTAACTTGAAGTTCAACACAACTCAAAAAATTATTAGGAACTAACAACAATGCATAAGTCAGAAAATTGGAGCTAAGTTCTAATAGCAAGACCACACTACTCATTTCTAATTAAACTCCTTTGTGAAAAGCTTTATGTAAGTGAATGGTTTAGGATCTATTCTAATACACGTTTATGTGCTTTGCATCACATGTCATAGGTAGCACCATAAAGGAAATTCTGTAAGTAAAGAATGTTTTGAGAAAATTCCCAAAAGAGTATGCAAGTGATGAGAAAGCCTATTCCTCAACTTTGATTTCATGAAAAGATGAAGTTGAAAAAGCTCTTTCATCTTCAACACTTCCCAAGACTTGCATAGTAGCAATCTTTGCCAACTTGAAATATTCAGGGAAGGAGTCCTTCAAAATGTGAGACATTGATAGAGAGCACCACAATTTTGTAAAAGGGCTCACCAAAAATGGAGATTCCATTGTTGCAGCCAGGTTTGCTTTCAGAGTGCACTTGAAAACACTAGCTTGCAACTCAAAAGCACCCAAAGAGAAGATGGGAGGAGAAATGGGACCTCTTGCTACCAATGACCTCTTGTAACAATAATGACCTTCAAAAGGATGTGCTTTGTGAAATTCTCTTCTGCATCAAGCCCAAGCCAATATTGGGGGTAGACCACCCCCATGGCATCCATAAAGTATGAAGCAATTTTTTTTTTTGCTGAGTTCTTGTATCAAAGTTTTAGCTATCCTTATCCCACACAACAACAAACGAAAAAACATTACAAGACCTCAAGAATACCCAGGAGTGATAAAGAAAAAGAATAAGTCCCTAGGAAAAAAAATTAGTTTGTCAACTAGGGAGAAAAGGTTCCAAGACTTCATGTGCACATAAATTGTTATGAAATCCTAAGTCAGCATAGGTGAAGACTGAAGTTAACAATATTTGGAGTTGCAGCAAAAACATATTCATACATACTAAGCATTACAAAATGTGGCATAAGGAAAAGACAATTAAAAGAATATAAAGGAGAAAGAAAAAACCAAAACCAACCTTCCATGCTTTTGCATATTTGATATAGACCATTGCATTTTCAATTTCTTTCAATATTTAATTAATACCTTATACAAAAAAATATTTCCATGCTTTCCTTATGATTGATTTTTTGGATCCAAACAAGAAGTTTGACATGACATTGATCCAACAACCATATATGCAACAAAATTAGCAATATACAATTTCTGAAATTATTTCAAACCAAACAAAGAAGTTTCATGTTTTTTCAACAAACAAGTCATGATCTCATGCAATCTAACACAACCAAATAGAGCTCTAAAATTATTCAAATAGTAAAAAATATTTCAATTTTTTTAATTGAAAAAAGAGCAAGAATTGCAAAACAAAACCAAAGCAATATCACAAAAGAAATTACAACATTTCTGTTATAGTGGCCATGGCTGTTGTTCATATCCTATTCTAACAACCTCTTCAACATGAAAGGTTTTTTTCTTTACACCTACAAATAAATAGTGACAAGAGAAGCCACCAATTTTTTTGTTACAAACTTGGCTATAGATGTTGTTTTTCCTATTCTAACATTGCATTCACACACCCACTCTTCAACATCAAGACAACACAATCCGCTACCTCGCTTCTTGACATTATCATTCTTGAACGTTATGAGTTTGTGGAAACTAAGCACAAGCAGTGTACTTGTGAGTGTTGAACTTTGTATTTATGAGCATTGGAGACTCCAAGGATAATGGCTAGTGAATCCTGTAGATAGTAGTTCCAAGGTGACAATATAACCCATGACCTGAAGTATTGAAGGTTGTGATAACCCCTCCCTTGATGCATCTACATGTTAATAATGCGACCACTGGAAGGAAAACATTCTAGCAATGGTAGGCAATAAAGAAGGTTGTTGATAGCATTGTGGCTATGCTTGTGGTTAGATCAGCATAATTTTGGCTAAATTTTTATTTTCAAACCTTTCATCCAGTCAACCCTAAACTCTTCAACCCTAAACTAAAGAGAGTTGAGTTAATTTTTTAAAAGCAATTAGGCAACTTTTTACCACCAAAACTAGACTGCTTGCACTGGTTCTTAATTCCCAGAGCAGCCCCATTTTTGGTTCTTACCCTTTGAATGTTTAGATGCTATCTTATAGGTTTATGATCCCTCTCAATTATGCATGTAGAGTAGGCATGGTGTAAAGTGGGAGACGTTTCCAAAAAGCAGGCTGTACTCGGCTATTGTCTTGTCCTAATCCCCTAGTTTTGGAAATGCTCCCAAACTGGGGCTTGAGCAAATTACAAGGTACATATCGAGTCATGCTGCATGCCACAGGTCTTTATGCAAAAAGATCTTGAGAGTTATGTTCTACTAGGGACTATTACCTCTTGGGCAAGGCCCAGCACCAGTACTGTCACGAGTCCCCAAATTCCAACCTCTTCTGATCAGAATGTGAGAGTAGCATCTTGTCAGTTCCGGCATTGGACCTTCATTATTTACTGGGGGAAGGGGCAGAGTGATTAGCACCCACCAATGCACCGTGAAGGATTGATGGTAAGTGGCCAAGAAACAGTTGGCCTAAACCCACAGCTAACCGTGGTAGTTAACTCAGTGGCTCTTTTAATTACCAACTAACAATCCCCTTGCAGGTTGCTAATAGGTCAAGCAGGTCATTAGTAGGCCCCTCCTGTATGTGTAAACCCTCTACTTACTTAGTAGTCACCTATACAGAAGACTTTCTTTCACAATATGCATTAAAAACTTACTTATCTATACACAAGACTTTCTTACACAATGTGTTAAAAACAAACTTACATTTGTCTGCCAGAAATTTTGCAGTGTATCTGGAGGTAACTTTATAAAGTATATTTTTTCATCCAGGAGAAGGAAGAGCATTTCGTTTTTCATAATGCCCCCCCCCCCCCCTCTTGTTTCACCCTGGTTTCTCCACTAAATTTCTGACAGGTCTTTACAGAGGGTTAAGTCCTCAATTGAGGGCATTACCAAAATCAAACCTGCACTTGCCTCGTTCACCACCCTCATTTCGGGTAATGCCCTAGACCTAAGGCTTTACCCTACACATACGACTTTCTTACAAAATATGCATAAAAAACCTAACCCAAATTTTTCTTTTCTATTTGCAGGTACTTATAGAGCAATCCCTTATGCCAGTAAAGCCTGCTGCCTTGGGCCTTACCAAATTATGTCAGTTTGTCCTATTGAGAGAGGACCATCACTTCAGAATTAAGCCATATTTGAACTCACTTGGGATTTGGGCCAGAACCCTACATTGCCATGCCCTCAAACAACATAACCCCCTGTGGACCTGCCCATCCACAAATACAACCTAACAAGGCCACAGAAGGTTGTACAAACATCGGCAACAGAGAAGACAAGATTGCCTATTAAGCAACTGAAAAAAACACCATAGAGAACACACTTCATCGATTGCCAAATTGCTCGAGATTACATGTGGGTGGGCATAGTGAGGAAAGATGCTCAGATGATGTCCAGTTTCTAGTCTATAGTGAATCAAAAAATGGTGCTAAATGAAGTCAAAATGCACCACAACTTAAGTGAACAAGAAGTGAAAGCTTGAATAGGCATTTGAACCCATAATGAAGCAGTGTTGCTTTCAATTCCAATTAAGCATATATATATACTATACACACTCTGTGCAACCAAACCAAAAGTTTAATTCATCCACCTGGACTTGGGTCTGTAGATAATAATAAATGAATGAATGGATGAATGAATGTCAGCTACAAAGGAAAGAGGAGCATGAGTGTGGCAATGAGTAATTGTACCGTTGCAATACAAGCACCACTTGCGGAAGAATAAGAAGCTCTAGTAAGGCCACCAGCGGCGTTGGGCGTTGCCTTATGACTCTTTGCAGTTGGTGTAGTAGATGATGAGCTTTTAGGTGAAGAAGAAGCAGCTGCTGCTGGAGCAACACCAGTTGTTGCAGGTGGAGCTGGAACAGGTCCCAGAGTTGCAGTGTTGTAGTACTGAGTGAAGAAGATGGCATTGATTCCATGGACAGCAACAGAGTTGTTTGTGTACAGATCTGGGTTCACGATTATAGCATTGTCGAGTTGGTAATCGTTTTGTGCAACACTTTGGACCAGGATCGAGATGCCTGTCAAAACCGTTGCTATTCTGTCGCCGACTTTCAAGCCTAGAAGGTCTTGGAACGTGTAGCTTTGATTCGCGGTGTGGTAGCTCAGCAATTGCGTCAAATCTCCAGAGTTGTTGTAAGGAAGTCCAGCACTGACGGCATCGTCCGGAGCAAAAAAAGTTGTCCCAGGTTGTATGACTTGATCAATGTCAGGTAGACCTTGTAGTACTCCTGAGATCGCTCCATAGTGACCTGCTGCACGTAACGCGTTAACGACTTTCTCACTCAGAGTGAGAACTGGAGCTGGTGCCGGCGCCGTTACTGGTACTGGTGCCTGTGGTGGTGTCGGAGGTGCATTCACAACGAAAAGAGCTCGAGGTTGTTGTTGGTGTTCCTGCACTAGGGAGAAGACTGGCCGCGGAGCGAGTCCAAAAATGCAGCATAACAAAATACAGCTCGAAAAGAAAAACTGCACTCTTTTCCCTTCAGCACACAGTAGCATTTCTGCCATGACTCCTGAAGCTGATCAAAGAGCTGCTTCACTTTGTTGACGGGTTTTTTCAACCCCTCAAGATGATCAAAGAGCTTAAGTGCTTTGAGAGCAAGCTGCAATCAACTGCTGCACATCAGGACAAGAAAGAAATTCAGCAACATTCGAATACAGGAGCAAAGATCCATAGCCACAGAAACAGCTCGGGAACACTTACAGCTTGTATCGATCTAATCGTGCAAAAGTGGTAAGGAGTTCATCACAGACAAGGCCGACAACAGGAAAGTGCAGTGCCAATATAGCAATGACAGTAACCACAGCAGCACAACTGTAGGCTCTCAGGAGATGCAGCTATACTGTTGTAGTCTAGAAACTTTGTGAACAAGGTGCTGATGCAGACATCGTTAACATCTAACATTAGTCCTCAAGCATTCACAATAGAAGTTGAGAAAGGTTCCGTTGGACATTGCAGTAGTCCTCAGCGCGTTAGTACTGCTGATTGCTCTCAAAACATGAGCTTTCTACAATGCAAGTCCTAGTTTGCGGAAGCATGAAAATGTATAAAAGCTATGGCGACAGGAGCTACTTCTATCCATCTCCACGACCTGGACTCTCAGAGTTCTCTCCCTCTAGAACTACTCTCTCTAGAACTCCTCTTGGAACTAGACAACCACTCTGACTCATGGAAGGCTCAGCCCACTGTGTTTCATAGTTCCTGTAACGCACCAGTCCATACTTACAACTAGCTGTGAGTCTATGGCCTAAAGACCAGAACTACCGGCATCTCCGTTACCACAAGATACTGCGCAACAAGCAAGGTGAAGCCATGTTCGAAACGTCCATGTCCAGACCAGACTCGAAACTTACTCACGCAGGCAACAGCTTTCTAACGTCTAAACACCTTGGCGACATTAACATACCCTTAGACCGGGCGGAACACTGCAGCGCATGAGCAGCAGGGGCTAGAGTCAAACTCTGGAAGACCAGCTCAAAGCTGCCAAACTTACTGTCTACTTCTCCAATGAATCTCAGCATACCCATATGAGTCCTAAGGACAGAAACTACTTTCAGACATTCAATGCAGGAGACCGCACAAGGAAAGCTTTTCCCCGGAGAAAGGAGCTGGGTACAATGCACCCATGCCACTCTAGAATACAGGAAATACCGACGCGGAGATACCGGCCTAAATTCTAATGCTACACCAGAAAAAAACATGAAAGCCCACAGAAGAGCTTCCGAGCTATAACCGCTGCACAAGAGAACATGAGAGCAGCTCCAGGCATAATAATATTGCAGCACCAGAAAACACGAAAGCTCAATCATCAATGCAGAGCTGCTCTCGGCCGTCAGTCAATGTTTGCAAAAGAACTGTGCAAGAAAGCTCAATGCAGTACTCGAGCTACCGGCCGAAAGCAGCTACACCAAAACTCAACACAAGAGAGTCCAAGTTGCGTGCAACAAGGGAGTCGCCATTTCTCCTCACTCAGGACCCAAAACTAACCCAAAAAAAGAAAGAGCCAAAAGAAAAAAAAGAAAAGAAATACCAGGAACTAGAGCAAGAGTTTTTGGAGAATAGCAACGTAATTTCAACGTACATGAAGAAGAAAGATTACAGCCGAGCAGCCGCAGGACGATACAAAGAAACGCGAAGGAGAAGAAGAAGAAACTTGAAACATACAAGAGATGGGGGGCAGCCAGCTGCTCCTTCAACACGCACTAGTGCAACAACTTGTGCGCTTTGCACTGAACTCTCCGTAACGGAACTGTACACGAGGCCCAGCAGCTGGTGTGGAGTATCACAGTCGGCTCACGGCAGTCTTTGCCTTCCCTGGAAAGAAGCTCTTGGTCCCTTTTCTTGCTTTTCCTTATTACCAAAGGGAAAAGCGGCTCTTTAGTCCCGTATTTTGCCTTCTTGCCTAGTTAAAGAGGCTCTTTAGTCACATCTGATTAGCTAACTCAACTTACTTAAGGTGCATTCACACTTGGTGTTAGGGACTCCAGGGTTGATCCCCTAACACCATGCTAGCCATTTAGGACTTAAACCTAGTTGCCATGAAAATTTTATGTTAAGCTAGCATTCACATTTAGAATTGGGTGCCACCTAGGATGCCACCTACACTTTCAATTAACACTGACTTAACATCAAGTGTGAATGCACCATAAGAGCTACATGACCTGAAGCCTTTTCTTTCTTTCTCTCCGCCTATTGTTCAGGTCAGTGGCAATTTGGTACCCAACAGATATGTAGATACTGTAAACCCCCTTTATAATAACATTTTAGTAACCTTTTTGTTTGTGTCACACTTTTTTTTTGGGGGTAACCATTCGTTTTAGTAAAAAACACCACTTTTCAAGTCACTATCACACTCATTAGTAATACAAAACATTTGCAAAGTTTTTTTATATAAATATGATTATAATGAGAAAAATCTAGAGCAAATATAAGGGTTTTATAAATTCTAATTCCCTTTGACAAGTTAGTGTTGTTTTGTGTTCAAGTTGTGCAAACTAACAACAATGAATGTCGTTGAAAAAAAAATTAAAAAAAAAACTCTAGTGCAAACAAGCAAAAGGTATGCAAAGTTGTCAAAAAAGCAAAAAAGTTGAATTAAAAAAAATCTAGTTAACAAAATAATCAAACTAATAATTAAGGAGCTCAAACTCAATGTAAATCGTCACATTAAAATAGGCAGAAATCACAACCTTCTTCAAGTTTAATAATGCATAATAGAGCTTAAAATAACTTGTGTAAGAAATTTAAACAATTGGCACCTTTATTTTAACATAAAAAGGATTTTTTAATTTTTTTTGGGCCTATAGTCACAATCTTGTAAAAGTTTATATGGAATGTGACCATACACATTTAAATCACAATTCGGTGGTGTCACCCAAAAAAAGTGGTCACCAAGGGCGTAGATATAAAGGGGGTTACTGTATATACTAGTGTTGGATAGTGTTTTTTTTTCTTTCCACAAATTTGGTCTGTTTTCCCCAATTTCCCAATTTTTTTGGGATATTTTTATTGTTCTTGTGTCAATTCTACTAATTTTGCTAAATTCTGGATCACAAAATTGAGGGAAAAAAACCTGGATCTGTTGGGTTGGCATCAGTTTTGTTGAGTTTATTTTAATTAACTTATTATTGTTGTTATTATTACTTTAGTTTGTTCTTGTAGCATTGTTAGCCATCATCTCAAACACTATTTTCCATAGATTGGTACAGAAAACTGGTGAAAAACTGGCTAAAAACTAAATTGTATGTTGAAATGTGGCAGAATTTTCTCCAGAAAAAGTTTGGTGAATTTTTCTTTTTAAAAAATGGCATTCTTTGTGAATGAACATTCCTGTTTATTTATTGAAGTCAAATTTTTGCAAATTTTTGTTAGGAGGGAAAAAAACACTGATTGCATGTCATTTTGTACATTTATGTGCAAAATAAGGCCTCAGGGTGGGGACATTAGCGAAGTTAGGGGCTTAGGATGAGGCAGACTTAGTAGGTGCAAAAGGCCTGGAGGTATGTAGGCATAATGTGTGGCATTCCATTTTTTGAAATGCCTCGCTCACACACACACACACCAAAGGAAAACTAATGCTAGGTAAGGTGCCCTCTGGTGACACTGAACAAATTGGCGCAGGTCTTTATGAGACTGTGTACTAGGATATGTCATTCACCCATAGTCTAGGGTGGATATGTCATTTACATACTTGTGTCATAATCTTTCGGTATTTTCAGACATATGGGTTTTACTCAAAGAAGCTCTTTGATGTAAACAACTCTATTGCATCTTTGATGTTAAGCCTGCCCAAATCTGCTGGATCTTATTGCAAAAGAAACAATAAAGAGGAACTGAAAAAGAGATTACAAAATTGTAGCAAAATGCTGCTCAAGTACATGCGAAGCCGGATTCTGCCACTGAATTGCAATAATCGTTATAATCAACTATCCAGAAATGGCAAGCAATGCATCAGACATGGGCTCTTGGTATATCTCATTACTTAGCTCTGGCTGACAATTTTTCTTTCCATCTTGTAATGGAGAAGGGCACAAATATATAGGTAGTTTTTGCACTTGGATAGGTATTACCAGCTGTGGTTGATAACTTTTCTTTCTCCCTTACAGGGACAAGGGGCCCCAACAAAGTAGGTTTACACACTTATGGAGTGCACATACTCTGTTGGGTGGACATGCCATTATTTTGAGCTACTGTATTTTGAGTATGTTATTTGCAAACGTGTTAGAGTCTGTTTCGCATTTGGGTGGCTGTGACAACCACCAGTTTTTTTTAAAAAGGTTTTTGTGAGTGGGAATCTCATGTGAAGGTTCCTCAATAGGCTCTATTCTCACTTGGCATTAGAGTGGAGAGCCCAAGCCCGCTCTAAATTCACCCAAAGTGAATTTCTATTATTTGGCCTTGCAGAGGAGTTTCATGGTAGATTGAATTACATGGTCCATGGGCCGTCAATGCCCCCCACCAGGTATTACCAGCCTTGGGTGGGAATTCATTGGCATAGGTACTCATCACTACTGCAGGTATTCATTCATTTACCTGCCTGGGTTTATGAAGGTACTCTAGTTCATTTACATAAGATCTCCAGCCTACCCTAGTGAAAAAAAGCAAACAAAGTTCATAAATACATTTACTTATTTGAACACAGATATTAATGGTGAAATCATGCCCTGAAATTTGACCAATTTTTTTTGGTCTTTATTGGAGTTAAATATATACATAAAGATGAAGAAAATTTATTTGATGGACATTTAACTTCAACAAAGATAGGTCTAAACTAATTAAACATAACCTGACAAAATCAGGTTATAACCAGAACTGGCACTTACAAGACAATAAATACATATAAACATGCAATGCTGATCACACAGTAGCACAAAAAAAGAATCGAGAGCAGAATGCTGTTGAGCTAAAGATATTGAAGGAAAAAAATTATAATCTTAATTAAAAAACGTTCATGAACAAGCTGATCGAGTGCAATATGTGTCTCAAATCTGACATTATATATAAAAGAATTCTCGAAGTGGCTATGAAGGCTGTGAAAATATATGTATATATATTTTTTAAAAACATAATTGATTTAAAAACCTCTACAAAAAAGTTGAAATTGTGATTTTTTTTCCTTAGAATATATTGAACTTACCACTTGGAGGTAGGTGCATTGTTCATTCATGCAAGAAACCACATATGTAATAAATGCTAACTTCCGCAAGAGGTGGGCCCCATTGTCCCTCTTGGAAGTTTCAAAGACTACTTAAATACCCCCTAGCTGATAATGCTGGTATTTAGTATCTTCCGTAGTATGCGGAGCCGCACAATAAAAGGCAATCAAAGAAGGCGTCTCATGTAGTAAAACTCTTTCATGGATTCATAAAGGCAGAAAGGGCAAACCCAGATTTTGCTGTTTTCTCATTGTTATCTCAACAAATTACATTCAACTGAAGAATATCAAGTTTACTAAAAACCCTTCTAGCTTAGTTAGTCCTTGTTTTAATGGCTTTATTCGAGTACATCCTCACAATCTAGCTTCAAACTAAAGCACCCATTAATGTATCTTAACTTTCTTCAAAGCTTCCCACATGCACAACTGACTTCAACAAATATAGAGAGATGTGGTTTCTTAATGACAATTTGAGTGGATGTTTTGTTTTTTGTTTCAAGTTCAATCTCCTGTCTAGTGAATGGTTGCCCCGGATTAGGAATCATAAGAATGAGAAATCTCATATCATTATTATAGAACTACTAAAAAGCAGGTTTTCAATCCTTTCACTCTTGTTTAGAAGGTTGGAACTCATGCTGTTTTTACCCAAGCACCTACTTCTATTTTTGGATGTGTGCACAAAAAGTTTGAATTTGTAGGATGTGCTTGTGTGAAAAATTTCAATTTTGGGATGTGTAAAAATATTTAAGGACATGTTTGCAAAACATTATACATTTTATACAAATATATAGCAATTGGTACACAATTACTTGACATTTATCATGTTTTTTTATAATGTTATTTGCATTAACAAATTCCTTCTTTTTTTTCTAGAGTTAAATGGTTTATAACTAATTTAGTAATTGGTTATCAAATAGGACCTATTCCAACATAATGAAACATCATAGCGATATTGAATGTAGAACATCAATCCTACATTTGGGAACAAGGGATTGAAGTAAAGACAACATCTATGCAAGATACATGTATAAAAAAATTATAATTTAAAATAAAACAATAATTGAAATATCTTATGCACAAACCCACCAACTATGCACATAAAACTTTGCACTTGGAAGCCCATTTCTATTGTTGCTAATGGTTTAAAAATGAAAGTATGATTGGTGTTTCACCCTTTCTTTTTTGTGTCCATGGTTATTGCCAACCTAGTTTTGAAAACAGTGATATCTTAAAATTCTTATTACAAGTATTGTAATAACTAAAGATTCATAGTAATTAAAGTCCCCAAAAGTTATGAAGGTAAATATTATGCATTTTGTAAGTCATGCATTTCACTATTTTTGTGTGCCCTATTTTGGTCTTGAGCATTGCAACTCTTGTGTTGTTCATGGTTTGAGTAAATGAAAGATGAACCCTAGGAAAGAACACATCTCTTATTGAACCTTATGGCAATTTGGCACCATTTTTGAGAGATTATTTTGAGGTGTGATGTCAAATGAATTTTAGAGGCACAATATTATATTAATGGGTATTGATTCTTGTCAATTAAAAATAAAAATTTGTCATACTTTTTTTTTATGTGGACATATCTAAATTTTAAATTATTGGTTTTGGGATGTGTTCCATTTTTTTTCATCAATCATTTTGGCCTTTGGGATGAGAGACATATTTGGGATGAGAGACATAAGAAAACTTTGCGTAAGAACAACCTAGGTTGGAACTTGGGTGCATTTTCAAGTGAAGGGTTCCATTCACCAAGGATGTCAAACACCTTTATGAATTTTGCAAGTGTTAGTGCGCATTACTTATTTCATGGACTTTAAGATCAACACTTATCTTGGCAAATGAAGGACAAACATCCATGCAAACCATTAACATTCCATCTATCATGAATAATTTAAATAATTTTTTAAAAAAAAATGTGATTATAAAACTGTAAACATTAAATTACTATCCATTGATGTGGTGAAAATTTCTAAAACAAATAAATCATGATCGAGAACACTGTTGGAAAATTTGAAGGTATTCGATACAATCCAATATCTATAGATAAATAGATATAGAGTAACCATTTGAAGCTTAAGATCTTGGAACACAATTTGGTTGCTTTTGAAATTCAAAGAGGATTGTAAACCTCAAGTTGGTGCAATTGTATCTTTTTAGAACAATCAAAATGGATAAGAAATAAGAAAAATATGAGCTTTGAATATAGTGGGGGTTTAATGAATTTTTTTCAAGCTTTTATTTTTTGGACATGCATATTTTTTTGTTACTTCTTTTGTCATTCAATTGCCTTTGAAGTTCAAAAAAAATTTGCAAACCTCCACCTAATGCATTCATAGTCATGAAAATCATTACAAAAACACAAGAAATGACAAATATATGAATACATGTATAATTACTAGCTTGTGCTCAACAATGGGTGTGTCTAATAAGTGTTTCATGAATGATGAGAAGAATGGATCATTTGTGACAACACCATTGGTATTTCGGGTTGATGCTTGTTATGTCAATAATGTAATAGTTATATTCCATTACATCTAATAGGATGTTTTCCCCTTTTTGCAAAGTCAATTAGACCTTCCATCAATGTACAAATGTTATGCCAACACAACTTCATGATTTATGAATTGGAAATTAATGATTGAATATATAAATTGAATAATTTTATTACAGAACATTGAGTTGTCATTTATGTTATTATTATTCCATTAAATAATCATAAGTTGGTTTGTGTTTCCGTAAATTTTTATTTAAGTTTCAACTTGATATAATTCAACAAAAGGTTGATAAATTATTGAGATGAATTTTGTGATCTAGTTAGTTTTGTGGAATTGGAATATAAATGGTAAATATATATTAAAAGAAAGATGAAAATGTTTCAATTTGGAACTTTTTGAACATAGGGTGGAATGCCCCATCACCGATCAAAAGCTAGTGAGCAAACACATGTTTAGTAGGTTACAACACTGCATTAGTTCTTGCTTATGTTGATTATTGTTCAAATGAACACCCACGATCGAAGATTTAGCCATAAATCTTGTGTTTTAAAATTTATAAAATGTAAAACACCTTTGGATATTTAATGTTCAAGAATAAAGGCTAAGATGTTCAACTTAAAACAAGGAGCATTTTGGAGCACATATTTTTTTCATTTTTGTGTAATTTTTTGTTTGATAATAGAGGTCAAAGGTAACATTAATAAATAATGATACAATTGTTAATTTAAAACTTCATGCACCAAAAAAAAAACCACATGTTTGGGAATGTCTGCTTGGGTGAACAGAAAACAAAATACATAACATACAAATAAAGAAATTGGCATGTGCTAGAATAGATCACACACAAGAACAACTCCATTAAAATAGTGAGGACAACTTTGGATACCATTGAATCAAGAACCAAGTGAATCCATTAAAAACTTTCTCACCAAAATTCATATATGACATTTTCCCACCAACAGTCATGAAGCAACAAGGGCAAATATCACATAACTTTGCATTGCAATCCTATTATAAAACCTTGTAGTTCTAGACACATCAAGGTGAAAGTTCATCGCAAAAATTTCAAAAAAATTTAGAAGGATTATTGTTTAGGATCAATAAGTGATTAGATAACAATTTAGTTATAATTGAGTTCAAGAAGACAGTAGAAGTTGACCATAATGCAAGGGATGTGAAGAAAGAAGTCCTTATTACATTTGAGATTAAGAAGAAAATAGAAATAGTTCCTATTGCATTTGTATTCAAGTAGGAAGTAGAAGAGCTTCAAGGAATATAAATAGTGCAAAAAAGGTAGATCAAAGCTAATACAAGAGTACAATATCAAGTATTTAAACTACCTCTATCATCATTGGATTCAACAATCAATAATCCTAAAGCAACCATATCATTCTATTGGTAGTACCGGTCATAGATTTCCTTTTCTTCCTTCACATCACACCTTGAAATACATTTCGATTGCCTACACATCCGCAATTGACGTCACATTATATTGGGCTAACTCTACTAAATTTTACGAACTTCTTGTTTCAACTAAAGAGCTAGAAACCTATGCACTTGAACATTATCTAGATCTAACACATTTTCTAATTTCTTGGTCTTCATATAGAAAACATAGATTTGAACCTTTAGAGGAACTAAACGAACACCCCTAAGTGCTTGGATATTAGGACCATGAGGAATAGGGCCAAGATGAATGCACCAATGCATGGTTAGGCCTTGCACGATCATCACAACAGGCTAAGGGTGCACCATTAACAAATTGCATTGTAACACATTTGAATGTGCCACAAAAGCGATAAAAATGGTATTTCAAATATCACTTGTGTAGAACAAGAGAATTAACCTTCACAACCTATCACCCCAATCACCCCATAAATGCAAAAGACTCCATAGTCATAACTAGTTCAAGCACCAACATAACAACAATGCCATCTTCCTATAGTAAAAATACAAAGGTTAGTTAGAATTAACAGAGTATCTAATGCAACTAAACGGGCCAAATGGACATATTAACATTTAAAAGATGTCATGGACGTAATGGGGAGGGGACACATTTCTTTGCAAAAGGTAGCCATGTATTGGAACATTCCACTTACCTCACTTTCAGTTCATCTCAATGGTAGATCCAGAAGTAAGAAAATGGGACCCCAAGGTGTATTAATGTTGTGATGTGTAATGTCATGACGTACGGTGTCATAAGGGTGTAAATCCATAGTATATTCTACTAAACAAAAAGACTAAATCCAGTCAAAGGTAGAAACTAATCAACTAAGAAAAGATGCACACACATATATATACAATGCACAAGAAGAGGCTAAGATGAAATTCTCATGTATCCCCCCCAAGACCTGAGCCAAGAAAATCGTGGCATGGTTTGAGTAGAAATCAAGGTGCTATAGGAGAACATGATGAATAGTATCAAATGTCAATGGGAACTTGAGTGAGCTCTGGGTTGAAGCAAAATAGATGGTATCCACCATTATAAATATCGCAAAACAACATCTAATCGGCATCGTCTGTCCTTTGACATACCTGATATGGATAATCAAGTGGAGGAATCCAAATTAACGTGATGATGGTAGGATTTAAGTTTGGGAGGTGGTAGGGCACACAATTTTTGGAATGATCCCGAATTATGCATCCGTAAGCTCCTTGCAACTCCAACACACCTAAAGGCTTGATTGTCTTAATCCTCAAGATAGTGCGACTAGAAGAAGTGTTTAGAGTATCATTAGGTTGCCGTTAGAGATACACAAAATCACTAACATCAAATTGTTTCACCTTAGGTTTGTAACTACCACCTCGTATGTGTGCATACTATAAGGTGTCTCAATGTTATGCAATGGACAAGTTCTCCATGACCATGGGCATAACCCTCCTGAATAAAGTGTTGAAAATTCAAGCTCAACTAGTTAAGTTTCATTAGTTACTGGAGTAGGAAAGTAACTAAGTTACTTTCACAAGGTTAAATTACTTTCATTACTTATTTTGGTTTGGTTATTTGTGGTTTGGTCTTATAGTTAAATACCTTGGTGTTGATGGTTTGCTTCTCTTTTCTTCATTACACAAGTTTGTGTATTTCATGTGACAAGAACCTTGGAGAGTTCTTGATGTTGTGTTTTGTGTTGTGAGCATTATGTTATAGTTTCCTTTCAATAAAGTTTCATGTTTGCACTTGAGTAGATTTCCTATTTGTTAACATGGTATCAGACCTTAGGTTGTTTGGTGAAAAAGTTAAAAAAGATCTAGAGCTAGAAAGTTTTTAGAACTAGAGCTTGAGAGTTTTTAGTAATATCATAGGAGTTTATCAAATGCAAAAGAGAAATGGGGAAAG
>Ga0209611_10000871_pt1 | contig 48396 bp, 26 predicted proteins | sample S1TSphgellanicum_3_FD_187693 | JGI IMG/M metagenome (GOLD analysis project Ga0209611, IMG submission 187693) | Host-associated microbial communities from peat moss isolated from Minnesota, USA - S1T2_Fc - Sphagnum magellanicum MG (SPAdes) (version 2) | ecosystem: Host-associated > Plants > Peat...
TGGGGGGGGGCGGGTGGTGATGGATCGCATTGTATTTTTTCTGGACTCGAAGTTGCACTAAAACTTAGGTATTCCACCCTTCTACAGAAACAATTCACCCCAGCTCTTTCTTTCTTTCTTTCTTTCTTTGTGGGTGTGGATTTTGGGAGAGCTTTTATGCCTTTGTTTGTTGGCCAAGAGCACGACAAGAAATGGAACGCGGGCTCAATCCGGAATGGATTTAGGGGTAGCCAATGGGAACGTCACAACTCACCCGCTCGCCAAAGGGGGGGGCGGGGGGAGAGCAGAAGAGTGGACTTTTCAAAACGGAAAGGTGGGAAACGTACTGACACGCGGCGGTACTTCATTAGGTATATTTATTATTTTAGAATTTATAATGTCTATTTACCTGTTGCTTGTGCTTTTTAAGAAATTACTCTACCCGCACTATCCTTCAAACAAAGGGGCGAGTTTAAAACTTTATCTTGGTAATACTATAATAAACAAGATAGACTAAATTTTTTAAACTCTTTATAGGCTGGGTAAACAGGTAGGTACGTTAGCCCCCCTACGATTCTTTTTTTTTTCACTTGGGAGGCTCCTTGATAGAGGGGGGACGCGTGGGCCTATCTAGGTGTCCAGGATTCCATTACTTACCTACCCACCTACTTAGGATGAATAGGGTAGGCTATTACCTCGTGTGGTTTGAATTTTCTGCTCCTGAAATAGTGGGCATGTCTGTCCTATCCTACCCCCTAGGTGACATTAATTTATTACTAGGGGGTAACCTTAGACATAGCTATAATAAGCAAAGGGCGGCAGCCCATACCTATACCTACCTACCTAGCCCACGTCGTGCTACTTACCTACTACCTAGGGAGGAGACACCTAATTTTCTTTTATTTTTTCATTCCACTTTTTTTTTTTCCTTTTTTCTTTTTGTTGAGTGCTACTTAGCCAGTCAGCTATCTTTTGATAAGTACCGGATTGTGGGGATGATGGGGGTCGGGGTGGAGGGGATTTCCTTTCTTTTTCTTTTGATCCAGAGGTCTTGTTCAACCTTTTTTTTTACTGGCGAAATTTCGCCAGAAACCGAAATTCAAAATTCAACAATGAATTGTTTTTAAAGGTTTTCAATCGCCAGAAGAAAGATTTTTAATTTTTTTGAATCAAATATATAGAAAGATGGTTAAAGAATTGGACTTTAGATTTGATTTATAGCCATATTCGGCTAAATATTCCTAAGGACCATTGCCTATTTATTCTACACCTTTTCGATGGATGGTCGCCACTGTGGCTCCAAAAGAAAATTCCTCAATAGCACAATGGTCTTGTTTTGAGCTTGGGGGCTGCTGGGCTACAAAGTTGGGGGTGCAAGGTGCCCACTATTCCTTTCCCGCCTCCCACTTTGAAGGACATGGAGGCCGGTCTGTACAAGTTTACCAGTGTTGATAAGAATAGGAGACAGTATGCGAGGGTATTGCCCTCAGAATGAGTTGTCCCTGAAATAAGCGGCCCTTAGGCTCTGAAGTAACGCTCCACCCAAAGCAGAGCCAAGGTGCGCTTGTTATGGGAACGCACTACACTCTAAGGCTATTGCACCCTCTAAGAGGATTGTTAAAGGCAAGGCACTCCCAGAATATGTTGTTTTAAGTAAATTACCATGATACCCGGTGGATATCCTGTGGTATTGTGAGGGAGAAAAAAGCTTGTCGGAGCAGTGATTTCACTTTTCAAAACACCTCATCCTGTAGGGAGTGGAAATACTGCTGGATAAGATGCCCTCCTGGCACACTAGAAATGTTTTGCAGGAGCTTTACATAATAGTACAAGTTGTAGTCACTGAAAAGTCTGCGTTGGGGATTCTTTGATGTTTCCTCACCTAAACCACTTAAGGAGGAATGAGATTTTTGGCCTTTTCTTTGGGTACTTTCACCTATGGGTTAAGGAGAATTTAATCCCTTTTTCAGCCAAAGTTGTTCAAAGTTGGTTTATCATGCAGAAAAATATTTTGAAACCTTTTTTTTTTTCCAAAAATCAATTGGCGAAGCAATAATAACAAAGGGTGTGTCACACTCTGGCCTTGCCATTTACATTAAAAAGTATCTTAAGGCAAAAGAAGAATTATGGAAATTTGAATATTTCACCATGCAAAAATATAATCTTGAAAAAAAAACCTCCAAAGGAAACCAAAAATCCTTCAAGATATTAAAACTCTATAACTAATCTCAAGTTTCAACACAAGCCAGAATATCATCTTTCAAAAATCCTTGTATAAAATTGACCTACTACCTAGGGGCCAAAATCCATTAAGCTACTTTTACTCTATAATGAACCTCAACACAATATCCTTGCCTTCGTAGACAAAGCTGACAAAGCTCACCATGTACACCAAAAGCCATATTTAGCAGACAAAGAGTACTTATTTGGTGAAAGTTGTGGGGAAGTTGATTAGGATCAAACCGATGTTGGCTGGTTCTAGGGTTTCAGCCAGGTTCAGGTTTGAGTCAAAAGAACCAACTCCAATAGGTTTACATGGACTTGGAAGTGCCTAACAACTGGATTTGACCATTCTACATGGACCTCAACTTGGCCTTAAAACCAAACCCAACAGGTCTACGTGGACCCAGACCCAGCCAAGAACCGAAGTTGCTGAGTCTTAAAAGTTTTTTGCAAGGTCCTGGTTTTAAGGTTAGGTAGGTGTTAGGGTCCTAAGTTTAGATAAGATTTTAGATTTCTAGGTTTTATGATCTTGTGTCTAAACTCTAAGTCCTAGGTCCTAGCCTTAAGGCTTAATATATAAGGGCATCCTCAATTGTAGCACTAAATTGATTTTTACACAAATATTTTATGATGTTCCTTAGGCTGTTTTCCATGTTGAATAAATACCCGAATAGGGCATGTGTGGGTGGAGATCATTGTCTCTATGTTGTTCCTTATTGTTATTATTGGGAACATGTTGAGGAACACTTTGAAAAATTAAAGGAATTGATGGGAACAGCATGGCATTCTTTTGAGAATTTGGTGAAACACAAAAATCCCCCAAAAAATGAAAATTGTTTAGAAATCAAACTTTGAATTGTCCCATAGAATAAGCCAAAACCAGCCCCCATTTAAATTTGAAACTAGAGGTTCTTATAAAAGTTGAACATGTCACAAGTGAAACCTTCATCAAGAAAATTTGACTTGACCCTGGAACCCACAAGTTTTTATTTTTGAAAATATTCCCTAAACCCAAAACTGGTGGGTCTTCAATTTTTTTTTTTGAATCCTATAAACCCAGACCCAATGGCTCTTGCAAAAACTAAGAACCGACCAAACACTATATCAAATGACAAGGGATAGGCAGTTCTTTACTTTCATTGAAGAACCTCTGGTTCTAATAAATAAATTAGAACTGTCACAATTGAAGTTCAACACATAAACTAAACCAAGAATCTGGGTCCTGTTCTTTAACAAAATAAATTCCAGTTCCAATTTTGAAATCAAACTCAGTTCTGGTCCGTTTCTTATGGTGTATTCACACTTGATGTTAAGTCAGTGTTAAATGAAAATTTAGGTGGCATCCTAAGTGGCACCCAATGTTAAATGAGCGACAGCTTAATGTTAAGTGAATGTTACCTTAACATAAAATGTTCATGATAAGTAGGTGTAAGTCCTAAATGACTAGCATGGTGTTAGGGTACTCAACACTAGAGTCCCTAACACCAAATTGTGAATGGACCTTTAGTAACCCAGACTGGAACTAGCAGTTAATCTCCAATTAACCACCGGTTCAAAAACATGTATTTTGGTTTAGATTTTGATTCCACACAAATAGAAATGAGAACCGATTCCATTCTAATTCCTCTGAAAAACAAAATCTAGTTCCAGTTCAGGTGCTGAAAATCACATCCAGATTTCTGGTTTGATTCTTACTAACCAGAACTAGAACCAACAAGTGCTCAGTTTGTAAATACATCTATTTGTGTGAGGATTTGTCAAGGGTGTGTGTGCTCTCTGTATAAGTTACCTATTTTCCTATGTTCTTCTAATTCTCAGTTGTTCATAAGAAGCCAACCATCTTGCCCTACATTTGCCGCCTTGCTCACTTTTACTTTCCCTTCCGTTTTTTCTCTCTTTTTTTTCCCCCACCTGGGATTATTACTATTGCTTACCAATTCTTTTGGAATCACCCTCTTTTGATGAGTCATTGGAGGATAAGGATTGGAGGATTGGACTGCCAATTATGATAGATGAGGAACTGTTCACATGGAGCCCCACATATACACACACCATCACCAAGCCATCCCCAACAAGCAGGCTTGTGAAGGAACATCCCCTTTTTGTTTTTCTTTTTTTTTCTTTCCACCTTCATTAATTTTTAAATTTTAAGTTCCGCCTAACTCGGAGACCACCTCTTCTTTAAAAGTGTTAGTTAATTTGTATTCTCTTTTGTATTCTAGTAAGGGAACTTCCATCAGCAGTCTCATCTCCCCCATCCCTCTCGGATTTGAAGCAGTATGGGGGAGGGGCTTGGCTTGGATGGGGGGCTTGGATGATTCGAATAGATTCACTGTAGTGTGGCGTGGACCCATTTGGACTTCTTTTTTTAGCAGATTGTCCCTGGGCCTACAAATAATGTACTACTCTTGGTGGTTAGATAGCATTGTGGGTACAATCCAGGGACGGTGGCAAAGAAAATTTTATATCCAAATGTCTACAGTTCGACACAATGAGTAAAGTAGTGTTGAGTGATTTGGGTGGGAGGGGAAGAGAAGGGGGGAGGGGGCGGGTGGTGATGTGTGGGCTTGCTTTCTGTCTGAAATTTCAAAGCTCGAATCAGAAAGCATTTCTTGAAACTCATTGGAAACCAATGAAGACCGGTTGTGGAATAACAAGCTTGCTACCATCCCAATCATTGCAAGCCAAGTTTCAGTTGCGTGTATATGCTATGACACAAAAACTTCCAGGAGTTCAGGTCAATTGGCATTAGCTTGATCTTGAGCCATTTATGTTGTAGAGAATGTGCCCTAGGCAGTGCAGGCTGCCTCCAAATGACTCCTCACGATGAGGAGCCCTAATGATGAAGTAGAAGCCCCAGAATGCTCCCCCTAGGGCATAAAGCTTCATCCTAAGTAGGTCATTAAGAGTGTTAGGTGGTTGTTTTACTTTTTATGAAAAACTTCTGGTTCCAGTGCTGCAACTTCTCATAGGCAAGGTAAGGTAAGGTTCTAGGTACTTTCTTCTTCTGAAAAGAAATTGGACCCAGTTCAGTTTCAAGTGCCACAAGCGTTCGGCGACTTTGCATCCCGGTCTTGTTTTCTGTTTTTTTTTAAATTTTAGCCGGTTCCAGTTAGTGGGTGAATTCAGATAGCTTCTGAGTAACCTCCAGGTTAGATTCCAAAATTCAAAGCACCTAAAACTACCTTTGTAAATGAGCCAGAAAGTCATTCCACCAAAATTAATTTATTACAAAGCTTTCACATGAATAAAGTAGAAACTACTTACACTAGTATTCATATCTAGCGGTTGTGAAGTTTTTTTTTCTCTCTCATGTCATTTGATTTCATGTTTCATTCACTTCTATTTGCCACCCTTAATTTTTCCCTCAAACATCATCTAATTCCTCCCTTGCACACCTTCTAATTTTGTCCTCAACATACCTTAAACTCTGCCCTCAAACACCTGTGAGTTTTGCCTTCACACACACCGCCCGATCATGGCAGCAACAAGAACCCAAAGCCTCAACATATTCAACACACACATAAGGCCCTTTTCTTTTCTTTTCTTTTTGGCACAAACGGAAACAAAAATCCATTGCAGAACAAGAAGAACCAACGCACGCAAACCAGAACTGGGTCAACACCTCAACCCAGTCAGCCTATCACCTGATTTTACACTTCCTAGGCACTTGGTAACACCATCTAACCTTGAGGTCATTGCGAGCACAAATAGGAAACTGTGAGCACCAAAGCCGATCAAACTGGGTCAATAGCTCAAATCTGACCTAAAAAGGAGCTTTGTCAATCTCTGATCTAACTTTATTCCAATGAAATATACTATGATCTATCAAGCCATCCCAAATGGTACACCCAAGTTTAACATCACTCCACTTAACATTGTTGCAAATTTTGTCATTCATGTCCAACCAGATGGCCCAAAGTACTAGGCCTCTAACTATTGTCCAAATGCAAGAGAACTGCCTATAGGCCTTAGGCAGCTTCTAAGTGAATAGGCATTGCCTCGTATCAAAGGCCTTTTTTTCCCTTCTCCTTTGCAATGGGTCTAAGAGACTACGAATGATGGTGAAGGCCCATTCCCAAGCAGCTTTGGCCTTAGGATAGTTCCCAAACCTATGAACCATAGTCTGGGGGTTGTCTTGGTTGCAAGAGAGACAAGTTGTTGCTACCTCTTGGTTGATCCTGGCATGCCACACACATTCGCAACTATTGCTTGATGCCACATCGTTCACATTAATCATGCCTCCTTTTTTACTCTAGCTCCAGCCATACATCTGCACATTTCATCTTGAATGAACTTGGGATCACCATGGGCCACCCTTTTGCTACATTCTTGCTTAGTTGTATTTTGGGTTGAGCCAACATCTTCCTCCCTTTAGCAGTAGAGAAATCTAACAAGCTCCTATCATCCTCCCGAATCAACCTTGCAAGATCATATCTTGGTTCTAACACCTTCCCCCGAAAAATTAAAAAATGTCTTTTCCTATTGAACCCTTTGAAAGATTTAGTACTCTCATTCGCTTAATGATCCCACAAGTTGGGTTGGTAGAACTAAAGGGTTGATGTTGAAAGATTTTAGCATGTGGAGCCATTTTGTACAAGATCGTGCCTTCAAGGATTCCTAGTTCTTCCACCATGTTTGAGCATCACGGCTGGAAGTCTTGTGTAGTTGCAAAGACCACACAAGGGTTGGGGCCTTCCTCATTTGGGAAAATACCCAACCAGTCTCCTTTTCCTGTTTGGGTAATAAGACACTTAAGCTCTTCAACCTAATGTTGTGGAGGGCTCAATATAATTTTATTCCATATCACTTTTTCAACCTCCTCAAAACCAAACATTTCTCTTGCCTCCTCCCAAGATTTGAAACCACATTCTTTCACATTCCAAAGGTCAACAATCTTTGAAAGACTGTTCCTATGTAATTATGTCTCAAAATTGAAACCCCACATTCTCCCGCCTAAACTAAGTAGCCCACCAAATGTTCACATTCCTTATTTCTTCTAACAATGGGGGGACATTTGCTAACCTTTTTAAGCAATGATTTTCATGATCTCACAATCCATGCCCAAACTTTGGATCCTAGTTTAAACACTAGTAAATCCTAATATTGTAATATTATTTCCATCACAATTTTTTGTTCTTATACATATTCATGTTTAATTATACAAATATATATATTATAAATCCATACATAAGCCGAAATGTTTCAACAACCATATTCTTCACGACCCAAGTATTTGCATAGTTATGAATCTATCATAATTTTGCAACAATTTCCTTCTCGTACTAATATGAAGGAAAGAAACAATCAAATCAAGGAAAAAATACAAAAAACAAAAGATCAAATATCATAGTTCAACAACTCTATGTACATCCTCAAAATTATTCTATTTCCATAACTATTATTCTACTTTTTATCTTTTCTGTACTCCTAGTATTGGACAATAAAAAAAACTAATTAAGAATGAACTTCCAAAAAATATATCCAGATTCTCCTTAATCTTCAACTTTCCCATCTAGAACATCATTTGAACTCCTCCTCATTAGTCCTAATCTCACCTACTTTATATTTACTAAACCTATTATGTCCAACCTATCTCAAAATAGACATCACAATGCTTATTTCTTATGCTTATTTGGTCTAATTACTACAATATAGTCTTGCCTTTAACATTACCCCCCCTATATTTTGGATTTTGTCTTTGAAATCATGTTCAAGATATATGTACTAAAATAACCCATAATCTACATAATAAACTTTCTTTTATTCATGTTTACTCTACAATTGTCTACTTTGTAGCTATACCCTATGATTCTATAAACTATTGTTTTTTCATTACATGAATTTTTTCAGTTTGTAGAATTTGCTATAGTTGTTATTGTTGTTATATTTTTGTAATGGTATATGTGTGGCCATTATCTCCCTCCTCTTGTGAAGTTGCTACTATTGCAATTACTATAACAAAATGGGTGGTTAGAGATATTTCAATAGCTATAACATTGTCTAGTAACTTTGTGTGAACAAATACATGTTGTGCTTCTTGTTATGTTGAAACTTCTACTAAGACATGCTCTTCAATTGGTGTTATAGTTTATTCATCCACAACCTCCTTTGTAGTATCTCCTCCCCACAAGTCTATAGGTGAGCTTGATTGAACTTCTTAAACCTCTCCACTTTGACCTACTTCATACTGATTCAAATCTAAAGTATTGAAATTGTCCTTAGGAGTTATAGAAGGTGAGTCATATTTGAACTTTGGATATGTTTCTCCAGGTATATTTTAAGCCTTCTTCTAGAGCTAGCTTCATCTGCTTTGTGCTCATCAAACAAGGTCTATAATTTTTTCTAAAAAATATTTTTAATTAAGTTGCAGCATGTGTCAACATTATATGCATGCATTTGTAAGGACTTCTATTTAATCCTCAAAAATTTGTTCTACATCAGCGAATTATCATATTATTTCAATATGTGCTTGGACAGATATGGTTCCATGGTTTGATTAAATTCACAACTTTGTTTAGCCTTGTTACATCTTGTTGCAGCTTTTGGATCGATCTATTACACACAACCTGGGTTTTGTCCTTTCACATAGCTTCATCCCGTTGATGCACAATACTCTGAAGCTTCTCATTGAGTTTCATCATTTCTATCTCATGTACTTGCACCTAGGTTAAAACATAGTCAAAGGAGCCACAAAAGGCATATAATGTCAAATGTTGTCATAAAAATTAGAAATTTATTTATTTATTGACATTTAAAACCATGGATATCATGGCACATAATTCTTTTTTAACACACATGAATGTCGAGAAACTCAAATTAAAAATTCATTTGATCCAATTTTAAGTTGTTTAGTTAATGATTTTTGAAAGTGAACAAATTTGCCATTAAAAAATAATAGTTTTACAAAGGACTTTCAAAAGACTCATACAATAGAAATAAGTTGATGGTAAAAAATATGAAATGATAATAACTTATTAAAAAACATTCACAATTTGAAAAATGTGGAATTCTCAAACTTTGAAAATTCAAAATATATACATTTCAAATTTCAAACTTTCAAACTTCAAAAATGTTTTACCACATATAAATGGGGTATAATGTACATGATGTATTAATATTTTTTTTTATTACATTAAATTCAACTTTAAAAATTAAAAGTTTTTGGTATGATTTCAAATTATCATCACTTTTCAAGATGAAACATAAAATCTGTAAGGAGTATGTATATTTTTACAAATTCATATTTATTTGAAAAAATAAATAAATATTTTTTTTGACTTATTGGGGAAATTTTAATCATTTGTCACAACAAGTTGCAAAAAAAAATCATTCAAACATTCATTTGTATGAAAAAATTATTTTGGGGGAAAAAAAAATGTAGGACTAATGTAACACTTGTAACTCCTTTGATATCGTTTTGACCCACCTATCATTGGAGACTCTACTTGTCTCTTTGCAGTCTAATCTTCAAATTGTTTGTTTTTTTTTTCAAGGCCCAATATTTGGCATCCTCTATCCTAATTTGCTTTTAACGAATCCCTTTCTCCCTTGATTATTCCATACAAGTGCATCTATTGTTATAGAGTTGCATTCCTCTATTTTACCATAATAAGATCCATCTACAACTGGTTCAATTTTTTCTCCTTTGTTTAAAGTGTCTTATTAATTTCAACTTCAATTGCACGGATGTGCTGTTGTAAATCTTGCACTTCATGTTGTGCAACTACAGTTTGAATCTCCAACTCCTACTTTTCTATTCCATTCTTTTCATGCGGCAATTTGAATCCTAACAACTCAATTGTGGTCTACTCCAATTTCCTACTGCAGTTTGCCACATGCTAGAACAATCTTGCAATATGTAGATCCTTTTTTGCCTCCTAACGCAATGATCTTTTTATGTGTGAGTTTTGAAAAATTGGAATTATGCCCCTAGATGTTTCTACAAATCGCCCTACACTCCTATATGTGCCAAATTTATCCCTTAACTCATGCACTAAAAATGATGGTCTACCTTCTTGATTTGCAATTGGTTTTATGGTTTATAATTGAACCTCTTGTTGATTATGTTGGGGAGATGATGAATGTGATGGAACCACCTAGTTGGATTTCTTTTTGGAGATATAGATATCTCCTTTTAGTACTTTTGTGGTATGTCTAGATTTGTAGGTGATGGAACTTGTTGAGCAACATAACCCTTCGACTATGGTTCATGTTTGGCCACATGTTCTGGGTTTCGCATTTCTATAATTGGTGCAAGTAATTGTGCCTCCTCTTAAGGTTGTTGTGGTCTTGGCATGATGTGGGATATCATGATTTATGGGTTGGGAAGTGCTCTTCGCACCTACTTCCATCTTTTGACCATTAAAGGTCTCTCCTCTTCTTCGAATCTTCTACAGTTATCTACTCCCTAGCCCACATCTATTTTGGTGATCTGCTAGATGAAGCAAAAGGTCATTTAACTTATTGTAATTGTTTTTTCAATTATGAGGTATTGACCCCTAATGTAGAAGCATAATGTACTCAAGTGGGTACATCTTCTAGTGGAATTTATTGAGTTATGTTAAGGAAGAAATGGAGCATCAAAATCTCAATAACTAATGTTGAATGATAGGCATCTTTCTTTGGATCAACCTTGATTATTCCCATCATGATCTTGGTCTAGAAGGTTGTTCATCTCATCGGTTCCCTCTATAGTTGCTTAAGCAAAATGTCTGCATGATCTATTGCCTTTCCTTATAGAGTTGTCATGATTGATATAACATTTCTATTACTAAAATAATAGATATTATCCACTTGGTAAATGACCTAAATGAGTGCAGGGAGACAAATAACATAAGGTGGCTTCATCTTACTAACATTCCATTATTCTGTCTTTGCGTATGTTCTTGGCAGGGTAATATGTTAAAACATGGCTTTTGGAGTTTGTTTGTCTACCTACTTCTATTCTTTCCAACCTTTATTGGAAATCTTGAAGACATCTACATCAAATGTTTATCAATTGCAATAATTTTCTCTCCCATTTTGCATTTATATTTTTTCTTGTAATTTGATAAATGTTGAGAAACTCCACCAACCAATCATGGCATGGTGTTCTCCACTATAATTCTAACAATCCTACCAGTCATGCTCTAGACACCCATTTTTTTTCATCTTCTCCCATTTTTACCTAGGTTGTAATTATTTCTAACTTTTGAATACATGGCTACTCTACTAGTGTGAAAATCAACCTTTTTGGTTCTGGCGAAAGCACATACCTAGCTTGATGCACCATTATATTACTTTTCTACTTCTTCTTTACAAATTTATATGAACTAGGTTTTGAAGAACTTAGAATAGTCAATGGTGTAGATTTTGCAGCTATTTGTGGTGTGAGAGCTATCACTTGTCTCAATGTTTGAAGAAAGTGGAGGTTGTCTTCATCCTCGCCCTCTGAATCCATTAGCACTATTGTCTCTACTTCCACCTATGGTTTTGAAATTCTATGTTCTTTCAAAAAACATAACCACCTCTCAATGTCACTCCTTGTTTGCATGTCGTAGTTCGTAATGTGACTTCAATCCTTTTCCCAAGATCATAGTTTGGAAAAGACTCTAGAGATCAAACATGAAGCAATGTTGGATTTGTAACTCCGGAATGTGCAACATGGCCCACCTCTTGCATTTGCAAGTCTATAACAAGCATTTCATGTGCTTCTTGCCCTCTTTGACGGATTACATTTCTAAGCTATTATTCTTTCTTTCAAATAATTTTTAAAAAAAAATCTACTAAACTTTTATCGCTCATTATAATTTATCGTAATGCGTGAGGATTAGAAGAGTTAAGAAAAAATTATTCACAATCAACATCATGTCAATTTGGCACCACTACCTTTTGTGGCCCTTGATGTGTCATTATACCCATTAAGGTTTTGGGATTTGAAACAGTAAATCTTGCATCCACCTATCATTGAATTTTTTTCATCCAATTTGACCTTCACAAGAACGTCAATCAATTGTTGCATAAAAGTTCCATCGATTAGTACCATCTATACCATAAACATAGATTCATCCAGATGCCCTTCTTCCTTATCATCCATCTCAATATCTCTTTGTCCTTCCCAATACATTGGTTTAAGTCAATCTATAGTCTATGTTTCTTCATCCAAAAATTGGTAAGGTTTCAAATTGTTCACATTTACAATTATAAGGTTTGGGTCAAACTTATTTAAGGTCACTAAAAGCACAATGTTATTTGGTAGGTAGAACTATACTATGTATGGACTAATCCACTTCTTGGTAAATTTCCCAAGATGTGTTCTTTTTCCTTTTGGAAATCAAAGTACATTATCTCCAAACTTGAATTTTTTTTTGTATACTTCTGCTGGCTCCATAGAACACGATTCCATTGTTGACTCCCAGTAATCTCCTTGCCCTATAGTTTGTTAGTATGTAGTTTACCCAACTCTATTAATCTACTAGTTAATACTCTAACAAGATTTGCATCTATGTGTCCCCATTAAATGTCAGTAGAACATATTCTATGGCCATGAAAGGATGTAATCCATAGACTGGCTAGTGTGGAATATACCCTATAACTACTTTATAAGCTATTATGTATGAGAAAAACATAGTGGGTAAATAATCATCCCAATCTACCTTATTCTCACTAACTTAGTAATGAAATTAACAATGAACTTGTTTGTTGATTTTGCATGTTCAATTTCTTGTGGATAATAGGTAATAAAACTCAAATGTTTTAGTAAGAAATGATTAGTAAGATACTTAATAGCATCATTAATGAAATGAACTCCTAATTTGTTACTAGGGTTAGTGGACATCCAAACTTAGTTAAAATACATTCATACAGAAACTTTGTTGTGATAGTAGTAGTGTTGGTTTTAAGTGCCTTAGCCTCCACCCATTTGGTAACATAATATGTGGCTACAAGAATGTATTCGTTATTTATAAACCGTCCTACAGGTTTGATTGATCCAACAAAATCCAATACCCAGTTTATAAATGGTTCCTTTGGTAAAAGTGTAACCAATTCAACCAAACTCTGCATTGCTAAACCTCCAACTCTTTGGTATGCATCAAAAGATTTACAAAATTTAGAAGCATCATTAAATAACTTGGGCCACCAATATCCCACATCAAGAATCTTCTTTGTAATGATGTTTACTACAAAATGGCCTCCACCAAATCCTTCATGAAGCTCCTGTAGTATCATCTATGTTTCATCTGTGGTTACACAACATCTAAATTTGTTGTTTTGACCCATGCGATACAAGATGCCTTTCTGTAAAATAAAAAGTTTTGTTCTTTTTGTTAACCATTGTTTTTGTTTATTGGTCAATATCCTAAGCATTTATCCCATCTGTAGGTAATTATTGACCTCCTCTAACCATACTAGTTATAACATGAACAATGCAACATCTGTAGTTTGATTAGGTGTCCCAGTCAACTCTGTAAAATCCATAAGTCTAAACAATGCATCAGCTACTATATGTGTACATCTTGGTTTGTATATTACAATAAACTTATATTCCAAAAACAATAATAACCATTTAGCAATATGTCTTGAGACCTATACTTTGTTTACTAAATAGACCAAAGCCATATGATCTACATAAAAAACAAACTTGTTATTGAAAAGGTAGTGTTTAAATTTATGCAATGTGAATACCATTGCTAATGCTTCACGTTTTGTGGTATTGTAATTATTATCATCACTATTTAATAATCTAAAAGCATAAACAATAGGTTAATCATGTTTTCTTGTTAGATTGTAAACTAACATGGCACCTATAACTAATAAATATGCATATGTATGCACATGAAATTCAACATCCCAATTAAGAGATATCAAAATAGGTCCTTTTACATACTTATGTTTAATCAACTCCCATGCTGCCTAACATTCTACGTCCACAAAAACCATTTTATTTTCCTCATGAGTTTGGTAATTGGGGCCATTATAAATGCAAAATTCTTGATGAAGCATCTATAGAATTGAACCATTTCATTCGTGGATACATGCATATGGACTATGGTTTGGATTTTCTTATGATCCAATAATTTACCCTTTTTGGAAACAATAAACCTTAGTATCATACTTGAAAATACCATAAAGGCACACTTATCTGGGTTTAAATTAATCCTAAACTCCTTGCACTTTTGAAAACATAGTTTAAATTTTTGTAAATGAATGTCCATATCATTGTAGATAGTGAAATCATCCAAAACAATTTTCATGAATTTGTTTAGATAATTTTTAAAGGCTCTATTCACTACCCTCTAATAAGTGGGATGGCCATTTTTTACTTCAAAAGGCATTCCTACCTAGGTAAAAACTCCCCAATCTATTACAAAGGCTATTTTGTATTTGTCCTCTAATGTTATAGATATTTGATGATATCCAAAATATCCATTTAGAAAGGAATAGATATCATGATTTGCAACTATATTTAGAACTTCATCTATGAATGGCAAAGGTAGGGATATTTTTCAGGAGCTACATTCAATTTTCTAAAATCTACACAAATTTTGAATTTTCCATTCTTCTTGGGTACTACCACAATTGGTGATAATAAGGTGGCTTCTTTTACATGTTGGATAAATTGTGTTGCTAATAGTTTATTTATATCATGTTTAATGGCTACAATGTAGTTTGGATTCATTTTGTACATGGCCTAATGTGTTGGTGGAATCGATGTATCCAACTCAATATAATGTTGTGCCTATTATGGAGGTATACCTTTCAAGTGCTTGTAAGTCCATGCAAACATGTCCTTATACTCTAGTAATAGCTTCTTCAAAGAAATCATGTTCTCCTCAATCAACCAAGCATTCACCTTGATTGTCTAAGGATTTTCTATTATTCCCAAATTGATCAACATCAATTGTTATTCTTATATTAACGTCCAATTCGCAATCTATTGTTCATGTACTCAAACCCTCATTAGTGTCTCCTCAACTTGCACTTGACCCGGGGTGTGGTGATAATAGGTTTCAAGATATTCCTTATCTTTTAGTTGACCTCGGGTTTTTTATCAATAGCGATTTCTACACTACTTCTAAAATTACAAGAAGGCTCTACTTTAACATCTGTAGTTTCTATAGTTCTCTTAGTTTGCATTGTATTAACTACCACTATTTTTAGAATTTCTAATGGCAAAGTAATTGTACCGATAGAAAATAAATCATGTTCACTAGCAAACATTTGATCTTCTTCCTCATCTATAATGCCATTTTGATAATCAAAGCATAGTAAAACCTTTGGTCTTTTCAAGTTAGTCCCTAGGTGTTTAGTCACAATTATGGTTTGGACTATATTGTTCCCTTATATTGTGATCATGTTATTTCCCCAATCATGTGTTACTTCAACATCTATGAACCAAGGTCTACTAGGCAACATGGAATAATTGGAATCTACAACAATGTTCTGTAGGATTGTAAATGTAACTATGTATGGTATGTTGTGAATGTTAGATCCTTGATAAATCTTACTAGTTTGGTTGTAGTTTGATTTGCCATTCGCAAATTATAAGGAACATATTTTGGCTTAGGTAATCCTAACCTAACTCTTAATTGTTTTATGATAATATTTACTCCATATCCCCCATCCAAGAGGACATCATCAATTGTATTTATGCCGATCTGTAATTGAATACAACCATGTGATTATTTATAGCCATTATTATTATTCTAATGTCAAGTACTACATACATGGTTGTTTTCTCATTCATTGCCCTAATGTTCATTTGTGTTTTATTAATCTTCATTTTCTACCACAAGTGTTTATTCAAATTTGGTGCTATTTTTATCAGTTGTCCAAGGTTTATGGTGTAACTGGTTTCCAACATCTGCTTACTAATATCCTAAAAATTATTTTCTCCATAAACGGTTTTACTTGGAGAAATAAAAGGTACTTCTTAAAATTTTGTTAGGTCTATAAGTTTTACTAAGCTTGGCATTCCCGCCCAACTAGTAATCCATTCTCTAGTTGAAGGAATAAGTAAATCTGGTGGTGGATTGATTACCTACATTTGTTGTATGGTTTCCACCATAGACCTCTTCAACTTTTTTTCGGCTTCCCAATCTATTGCAAATTTTTTTTTCCTTAGCTCTTGGTCTTTAAACATTTATTTTTCACTTGTCTTACTATAAATGGTAACATTAACATCCACCATGTTGACTAAGGTAGTAACTATTTTAACCTTGGATGTTGGTTTAGATTTTGTGGATTAACCTCCTTTATCCTTGAACATATTTTGCATTCACCGAATCTTGGGTAGTTCGTTAGTTTATGACCCACCATTCCACAAATATGTTAGCAATTTGAAAGGTTTACCAACCTAAGAGGTAGCTTTAGTAGTAATTATAATAGGTTCTTCTTTCTTCTTGCTTCTGCAAATTCCCATGTTTTGGTTTGTGCAGTGACAATTAATACAATACATACTTAGCTTTGCGATTGTTAGGTTTCCCGTAGCTATGTTCCTTGTCCTTGTGGTTTGTGGTACAGAAAGTGTAATCTATGCTTCAAGCATAAAAATACCTTCTTCACAAATTAACATCGACTTTTTGTGTTGTTGCAAAGTCTCTTACTTCGTTCCCATAATGGCAATGCATAAATAAGATTGTAATTTCGATTAGAATAGTACAGTCAAAAATTTGTTAGTAGTAGGTGTTTGTAAACTATTAGCCAATTTCAATAGTCTTTCATAATACATTTCTATTCTTTTTATGGATTCATGTTTCAAGTTCTTTAGTTGTAGATAAACATGTTCATCATTCCACATTGTTTGATAATGTCTATAGAAGATTTGTTTTAAATTTGCAAATCTACAGTTGGGATTATGTTGCATAAAATTGTTACACCAATCAGATGCGTTATCTTTCAATGTAATATTGAACAAATTGGTTAGTTCCTCATCCACCATCTCATCATTAGTTTTGATAGTGGCTTTGAATACTCATACATGAGCATTTGGATTAGGTTCTTTCTTATATTCAACATAAGTCAGTGGTTTCATGAAAAACCTATAATAGGGTACTACAAATTATACATGGCATGCATTGAAGAGCATTATACCTTTCAAAAGGTATAATGAGTCTGCAATGCATTCCTAAACACATTTAGGTAGTTCTTAAAAAAAAACTAACAAGTTGATATTACAAACTGCAATTGATTGTTCTCAAGTTAAGGGTAAAGGTCGTACTAAGGAGCATTTGCGCCCCCAAATGCACCAATGATCAACACCCCTCTTTCCTTCATTGCTCTGCATTTTGTGATAACCTCTCAGCATTTGAAGTTTTTGCAGAGTAAAACTTTTGATACATTTGATCACATAATTCTAACAATGATTTGTGTTATGAAAAATGTTTGCAAAACAAAATATCACTTGGAAATTATGATATTGGTTTTCCATGAATTTGTATGCCACTGTTGTTTAACACTATGGGATATGGCAATGTTCTATTCCTTGCTCCATGCACAAATTCTATACTTCTAAAAGTTGCAAGTTTTGTGTGGTTTAAATAAGATGGTGTGCAGTCATCCTTACTTTTTTTGGTGTGGAATGACATGGCCTAGTGAGTAAGGGTATTCTACCCTTTAAAAATGTGCTATGTACATCACCTTGTTCAGTAATGTTACATAAATTTCTGTAAATTTGTAATTGTGTTGTTATTACCACGTCTCATGGAATAGTTAATGGATTGTGATCATCTTTTGGATTATAATGACTCTGTACTTGAATATGGAAATTATTGATCATTGCATCTCATACATCTCGTTCAATAAACAAACAATCTGTGAATGAATGATCTTCTTATTTATAGAAATTATAGTGAATGATGGCGATTTATAATGTCGATCTACATTTTGATTGGATCTATTCCAAACTTGTTTTCTTGGTAATAATTGATGTTGATGGCTAGGTTTAATTTTGAACTCATTAGTTTGTAATACAATCACCCAATTTGCCTTTCATATTTTAGTACCAACCATCATTATTGGTGGAATGTTATGTTCAATTCTATGCTCCTTCTTGTTTTGATACATTGCTTCAGTTACAAAAACCTATTCTTCCAAATCCTCAATCTGTAATACAATCTTAACATATTGTGGTAACACTTGTTCAACCTCATCGTTGTCTAGGTCTTCATCCCATTCTTCATGATGATGTTAGTACTGAAGTGAAACATATCACTAAGTAGAGCCTTTGTCTATAGATATTGTCTCCATTCCTCCTTGTACTTCTTGATATGTATGTAGTATCTCTTTGGATCTATACAAAATGCCATGTCTTTGGGTTGACATACTCATATTTGTTCTTTCTTGTTCCCTTTGTTGTAGATATATAGAGGGAACCTTAAATGCATTTTTTCCCCATCCCTTTAGTTCAACTTCCAAAGGTTCTACCCTCATTAGTAGCTTTGCTTGGACACTAGGTCGCCTCATTACTTTGTTAGTGAATGTTTCTTGAGGTTCCATATATGACTACTGCAAATGACATCCTATACCACTGAAGCCATTCCTTTGTCCTAGGTATTCTTGGCATGGTATATTATATATTATTTAGAATATGAAATTGCATTACATCACTTGTGAACAACAATTCTCCCTCTATTACATTTTCGTCTTTATTTTGCTGCATGGCTACTTGGTCTAACTTTGAGTTACTACTCAATTTATGTTTCTCACCATTCTATTACTTGTCTTTCGAGGGAAAAAATGCCATAGATTTAAATCCTTACAATAGTTGTTTATTCATATTTAACTTTTCGCAAATCTTCATCACCAATTTTGGATTTGTAATTTAGATAATAAACGAAATTCTTTGGAATAACCTTTATATATTTACTACCACACAATAAAACCAAAGCAATTCATACAACTCAAAATTACCCCAAATTCATCCCCAATATGGTCACCAAATGGTAAATCCTAATATTCTAATATTATTTCAATTGCATTTTTTTGTTCTTATACATATTTAGGTTCAATTATACAAAATCTGTACTAAAAATCCATACATAATCCAAAATCTTTCAACAACCACATTCCTCACAACTTAAGTATTTGCATAATTATGAATATGTCATAATTATACCACAGTTTAATTATCATATTAATATCAAAGAAAAAAAGATTTAGATCATGGAAATAAATACAGAAAACAAAAGATCAAATATCGTAGTTTAATAATTTTATGTAGATCCTCAAAATTGTTCTATTTCCATAACTATTATTTTGTTCTCTATCTTTTCTATACTCCTAATATTGGACATTAAAAAAACTAGTTAGGAAAGAACATCCAAAAAATATATCTAGAGCCTTTTTAATTCTCAACTTTCTTGCCTAAAACATCATTTGAACTCCTCCTCAAAAGTCTTAATCTCATCTATCATGTACTTATTAAACCCATTATGTCCAGCATGTCTCAAAATAGACATCATAGTGCTTATTTTCTATGTTTATTTGGTCTAATTACTACAATACAATCTTGCCCTTAACAAACACTTGTGAATATGAGAACATCCATTGCCACTCAAGTTTTCACTATTTACACTTTGATGGGGCACATCAACAAAATTTGAATTGAATTATGCTTTTCAAATTGGATTCTCTTGGCTTCGATGCTAAGATGACCCATTTACACCAAGAATGACGAAAGGATGTCTTTTGAGTCCATTAAACTTAACCCACCCACCTTTTTTTCTTACATGACAATCCTTCCATTTCATTTTCATCCTTGTGTTTTGCTCTATATCAGCCCATAAGTAATTACATTGGATAACTTTGCACCAAGTTGGATAGTTTTTTTGGAGCCAACCTAAACACTCAAAAAAACCAAAGGGAGGAAACAAGGATGGAATTGATCACCAACACCTTGCTTACCAAGGGGAGGTGCATTATGTAACAATACCTCATGTTTTTCCTCAACCCCCTAATTAAGAACTCATCAATCTTTTTCATGTCCACATCAATTCCAAAGGGGGTGCCCAAGAGTTTGGATACATTTCCTTCTTCCGCCCACCTCCACTTGCATAAAGCACACCATGGTGGCTTAGGTTGTTGGTATGCCTTCTAGTATCTTAAGTTCTTTTTCCAATTTAACTATAGGTTGGATGCTATAAGGAATTCCTCCAAAAGTTTAATCACATTCTTCACATTGTCTTTGTCACCTTTAATGTAAATCCTATGTCATCTACATATTACGATATGATCTACTAGCTTTTCCCTCTAAAAGTTTTATTTCTTGGATTGCACCCTCCCTAGGGAAATATTGAATGTGATTTCACCGTCACATTCAACACTTCCCCTACGATGACGAAGAGATATGGCGCTAATAGGTAGCCTTACCTAATTCTTCTTCTAATCTCAAATGTTTTTGTCACTTTGCCAGTTTAGTTGATTGCAGCCTCCACATTTGCAAACAACACCTTGACCATTGTGATGAACTTGGTTGTTATTCCGATCTTTCCCATGGCTTGGAAAAGAAATGTCCATGCCATTTTGTTGTAGGGCCTCAACACAGTCAAGTTTCAAAAAGACTAATGGTTGTTTTGTTCGTTTGACCCAATCAATTGTTTCATGTGCCAACAAAACATTATCAAGAATATATATCTCAATGGAAAATATGAAGTTTGATCATTGTCTATTACTTCCATAAGTAATGGTTGTAGCTTTAGTTGTAAAGCATTGGCATTAATTTTGTATGTGGTATTGAGAAGAATTATCGGGTGCTAATTGCCCAATTCTTCTCTCATGCCGACTTTGAAAATTAAGGTAATTAGACCTTTTTAATACCTTTGAGAGACTCTCCTTGACTAATAGCCTCTTGGATCATCTTATTATATTTTGTCCCTATCACATGCCAAAACCTCACATGTAAAATTTTGTCACCGCCCCATCCAAGCCAAGTGATTTATTTCTAACCATAGCTTTAGCAGCCTTCAAAAGTTCAAGTTCTATGATTGGCATTCGTAGGACCTTGTTCATGCCATCTATGAACTTGGTTGGAATTTACTCCAAAATTTCTTTCGTGGTCTGCTTAGTTTGATGAATGGGAGTTGGGGCCTTGTACAAGGTTTGATACAATTCATAGCAAGTGGCCTCCATGTCTTTGCTATCTGTGGGTATGTTCCCATCCCAATCTTTCATTGTTGTAATGAATGAAGCAATTGAACGTTCTTTGATAGCAAAGAAAAATCCCTTGCTCATGGTATTACCCTTATCTTTCCATTTGATTCTAGCTCAAATGCACTAGTTTGTCACCTTGATGTTCTCGAGCTCCTCTAGCTTTTCCCTTGTATTGTCCACTAACCTTTGCAAATATTCATAAGAGGAGTTAGAATGAAGTTGCTCCATTGTCACCCCTAGTTGAGTTTTTAGTTGCTTGTCATCCTACTTGAACTCCTTAGCTCTCACTAAACAAAAACCCTTATACCATTTCATAATTATTCTCCTCTTGGCAAAGAATATGGCCTTTAATGGAAAGTTCTCCCGCAGTTCTTTAATCTTTTCAATAGCTTCATCAAAGTATCTAATGTTCATTTTCCAATAGGATCCCTTTTTTTTTTCCCATTATGTTGATGTCACTTGAAATAGGTTGGTGGTCTAATTTGGAGGCATTTCCCTTTACAAAGTATTGAAAAGCTTTCAATATTTGACCTATACTGCCTTTTGTCATGTAAACCATGTCCAACCTAGTAAAAACTCTTACACTATTCTGTTGAAGGTTACCCGAAGAAAATTTCAGTTCATGTTGTGAGTGTGTGGGCTTTTCAATGTTTAAAACATCTTTCAATTTTTTCCATGCAACCTTCTCTTTATCTAATAGGATGTGGCCACATGTTGAAGTTTTATCCTCCATTCTTTCAACCATGTTCAAGTCTCCACAAATAATCTAGTCATAATCTTCAAGTAGGTCCAACAACATTTTTTCCCAAAGTTGACTTCTCTCTTAGGCATCATTTGGTGCATAAACATTTATTAAACCTAGATTACCTCTTGGGAGCCCTTTGAATTGAATCCATTAGGCCATGTTCCCCATAATTACCCCCTACTATGTAACCAAATTGGCCCATCATTCATGCATCAAGATTCCCATCCCACCTTGCCTCCTTTTGTGCTCTTTTCATGTGTTGAATATCCAAATGAAACTTTTGTAAACCAACTTGTAGTTCTCCTCCACATAACTTTGCCAACCTCTTTAGTCTTATCTCCAATCAACTTGTGCTCTTGGATGAAAATAAATTAGTTTAACAAAGGATGGATACCTTTTAGGTAATGCCCTAACTTTCGCGCTTCTACCTCCATGTTTAACCCTTTGACATTAAATGATAGAATATGGATTTTCATGATGCACCTGGTTTTCTGTTGTTGGGAGGTTGTTTACTCATTACCGTTCATGATTACCCTATTGTCCACCTTTCTTGAATCCCTAAATGTCCATGCTTAACAACTACCTTTTTTGCATAGATGACAAAATTGAAGGTTTTTTTCCATTTCCTCTATCCGGAGCCTTAATAGCTCTTAAGCTATGAACTCATTTCCTTTAGCTTCAAGTTGGTCACACATGCGTTTTGAAGACCATCTTTGCATAGGTATTCAAACTATGTAGTAACGTTGTTCCTGCCATTGACTTCTTTAAGCACAAATAACATGTTGGGCATCCTTAACATGGGATGGTGTTTACCAATCTAGTTTAGGTTTGACATTGCGGGAGGTTGAGTTTATAAAACATCTTCAAAGTCTTCCATCATTTCATCTTCACCTACCCATCCTATTTCTTACAAGATTTGTTATCTTTTTTTTTTAATGGGACCCATATTTAATGATGCTTTAATCTCCCAATTAGAATGAACATGAGGAGCGAGATGTGGCATTTCTCCTCCTTCAGTTGTGTTGGTCATTGATAATGTTGACATATGTTTATGTGATGTCATTTTAGGTAGAGGGATTTACATTGCAAATTTTCTAAAGTTGTTTCTTTTTGGTACTATATATGGTGGTCGTGGGCTCACCAACTTCATTACCCTTAGGTCACTACTACAAAATGTGAGTGCAGTTCATTAGTCCCTGTTCATTAAATCAATGAATTCACTACTTTCCAACTAGTCCTTGTTTACTAAAACCAATGAATTCACTCAAAATTTAGTGAAATCACTTGGCGTACAAAGACACTTTTGTTGTAATGGGTGTGTTCTTACACTAATAGTAATTAACCAAAATGTAACCATTCCATTTCCGACTACATGCGACTTGTAGTCGTTTGCAACTAGATTTGAGAATATTTATAACTACAAGACCAACTTTCAATTATTTAGGTCATTTTCACAACTATTTGATCTGAAAATTGATTATGAATCCAAATTAATATTTTCGAATCCAAAAATTAGTATTTCAATTCAGAAAATTATTAACTGATCGTAAAAATGGACATTATAATTTTGAATATTTTTATATGAATATGAAAATTTATATTTCAGCTCTGAATTTTTTTAATTTAAATTTTAAATAATCATTTGATTCAAACCTGAAATTTAAATTCCAAATTATTATTTTGGATTTTCAAAATTTATACTTCAAGTCTGAAAATTAGTAATTGAGTCTAAAAATGGACATTTCAATTTTGAATATTGTTATTTGAATATGAAAATTGACATTTCAATTCTGAAAATTGTTATTTAAATTTTAAAAAATTATTTGATCTAAAAATTGATATTTTAATTCTAAATTATTATTTTCCAATCTAAAAAATATTATTATGATTTAAGAAACTTTATTGAGTCTAAAAATTAGCAACTTGATTTTAAATATTTTAATTTGAACTTGAAATTTGATATTTGAATTCTGAATTACTATTTTGGAATCTTAGATTTATATTTTAATTCAAAAAATTATTGATTGAGTTTCAAGGGTTTTTTCTACTAGTGTTATCCATAATAAATGAATATGTTTATTAAATCTAAGTGAGACTAAATAATTATTGTTATAACATAGATTTTTATATTATATAATTTATATTCTTATATTAGAAGAAATTAATTAATTAAATTAATGTGACATTATTTTAAAATCATTGTAATTACTTCAAATAAGAACTAATTAGTATGTGCAGAATTATTTTTTAATTGAACATAATTATTCATACTCTTTAATTTATAACTTCAAACTTGAATTAAAATTTTGGAAAATTTATAGTGCAGTTAAAATAATTATTTTACTGATTTTAATTTCACGAATTATTATATAATAATATTATCTTTTTAAAAATTGTGATTAATCATCTATGATAAATATTTTATAGTAATTTTACAATAATTATGAAAATTAATGTTATGTTTAACAAATTATTGTATTTATAATCAATAATTACCAAAATAAAAAATTTACTTTACCTATAATAATTTTTACAACAATAAGTGTAATTATATAGTAAGTAATGTAATTAGTTGAATAATAATTTTTTAAAAAATTTGTGTAAGAATTTACTTTCTAATAAAAATGATTAATTCATTACTTATAATTTTAAAAATAATTATTTAATTATTTAATAAAAATTATAGTCATTAAATTAGTTTGACATTAATTATATTATATATAATTTGATCAGATTCTAAAAAGTAATAAAATATTTTTAAATATTTTATTTATTTATTTATTTATGAGTTATGTATTATAACTTGTGAATAACTAAATAACTATTTTGTTAAATATTAAGAAGTTATTTTTTATTTAAATAATTGATATTGAATATTTGTAGTGTATAGTTTATAATTTAAATATATGTAAATTTAATCATTATTATTTTAATGATTATTTAATTATGTGATACTTGAATTGTTTTAAAATCTAAAAACTAAAAAAGTAAGGCATGAAGAAAGTTTTGGAATTATAACTTAATTTGTAAGGAGGTTGCAACTTCAAAACTTATCCCATATTGTTTGTTCTTCATTCCTATGTTGAACACTATATAAACAAGGGGGGTGTGGCCATTGAATTTCACATTAAAAAATTTGTGCACATGGGATGAGCTAATTAAAAGGCTCAACCCAAAACAAAAAAACAAATAATGCACAACTTTAAAATACTTACCTCCCCAACCTACTTATCCTATCTAGCTAAGTAGGTACCTAGTTTGACTTACCCATCTAGGTCAGCCTATGTACCTACCTAAGTACCTACCTATATGAGTAAGTATTTAACCTAGGAAGGTAGAACCTACCTACTTACTTTTTCACCTAAATAGGTAGGTAGGTAGGTAGGTAGGTAGGTAAGGATTATAAGCACCTATTTATGTACCTACCAACCTAATATTATTATTTTATTAAATTAATGTTTATGGCATTTGGCATATTTACATTGGGCCACGTGTCATGATATAAGATCATCCAAATATTTGAATTGAACGTCTTAGATTATTTCAAAATAATAATTATTATTTTATTTTTTAAATCAAATATTAAGACACATGGTAACACATGATTTGCCTTCAATTATGACCAAAATACTTACATCGTAGTCGCATGTGACAATACGTATACAATGGAGTCAAAGTATGGAATGTATTTGTTGATATTTTCTTTCATACAATACCCTTTGTCATTTACGACAAATTTATCACATGTGACTTGTCTTAGGCGATTAAAGGGATTTTAGTTGCAAAATGTCTTTTGCGACTAAAATTTAGTCACAAAGAGTAGTCGAAAATACATGTTTTTCTTCTAGTGAAAATTATGTGTGGTAGGGCATTCAACATCTAGTGAAAGGTAGTGGCCCCAATCTTCTGTTTGACCCACTTCTTGAGCAACTTCACCTTCCAATTCAACCTCCATGTATGTTGCCCCTCTTTTGGTGCCATCCACCTTCCCCTGTAATGTCAATGGTTTTGACCCTTTGGTTTATTGGTCATGTATCCTCTTTTCAACTTATCGTTCTTATGCATTTGCATGTTCTTTTGGTGCATTGTGTGTAACTGATGCTACACTTGGAGTTTGAGAAAGGATTGATTGGCCATCCTTTTCAACCAATCTTTTGGTAGGCTCATTATGTTCATTATTTTTCTATGATGTGGTTTGAAGGAATTGATTTTTCTTCCTAACCACTTGTGTAAACCCTTATTGGTCAGTCAAATGTTTTGACTTGTGCATGTTGTGGTCCAATCCACTAGCCACATTCTTCACATACTTTTGATCATTCTGCTAGGCATGTTCCTCCTTTCATCCTCTTTCTCGTCTTCCTTCCTTGGAGCCTCGACAACTTTATTTGTTATCCATTGTTTTGTGTTTATCTTTGACTTCCATGCCCCTTTTCATGGATCTTCTCCCTTTGCTTGTTGATGATTACCATTATATGAGGGGTCTTAGCATGGTTGGATGGACCAAAATCTGGCAAAAAACAACTTGGCCCAAAGTTCATTTTGCAAGTTTTACAATGTGCACAATGTTGACACATGATGATGACAAAATGATATCTATCCATTCTTAGCAAAAAAATTCCATATGTGATTTGTGCATCATAAAAGCTAGTGATTTATAGAAGTCTTCAAAATTTAAACTCAAAACACAATTATTTTGAAATGTTATGGACTTTTAAAAATAGGGTGTGTTTTTCCATAATGTAATACCTCGAATTCATATAATGAAAAACTTTTTTGCATTTCTTTTATTAATACATTTCCACCTTGAACCCAATTCCCTAAACAAGTTTTAAATCTATCATTGAACCAAATTAAAGTCCATTAGCCTAATTGCAATTGGCGTTACACCCCAATTTTTCAATTTCAAAAGTTCACAACTCTTGGGATTTAATGTTTTTTGCATTAAAAAAAAAATTGCACCATGTAAATATTAGAGTCTATTATTTGAAAATGAATCCCTATTAACTAAACCCGACATATGTAATAAAATATAACACTTGCAATCACACCCATTGCAAAAAAGTACCCATGTGACGTCAAAATTGGTCCACCTTACCATGCCAACACCATGAGGGTCTCTCCTTCCCCCAAATTGTGTATAGTCTTTAATTCGGTGTTCAAGCCCAAAATAAAATATGTAGATATATATATATATATATATATTTGGCATTGGGTAACATTCATAGACAATGAACACCTCAACTCCACAATTTGGCCTTATAATATTCTTTTTGGCCGCCCATCCAACATCTAGGTCTAAAGCAACGCAAAACCTAGGGTCTCGCCTAGTGCTATTAATAGGGTCAACACCAAGCAGTTTTCCCATTAAATTTGCAATCACAAATTCCAATGGGTGGTACTCTAGTGAGAGCATGCGCAAAGATAACTATATTGGAAGCTTCAACCCCACTAGGTAATTAAATACTTGAATGAATGAATCCTTTCTTGATAAATGGATGTTCCCCACAATGTTTTATGTGGTGTAAGCATCAAGAGTGCTTGACTTGTTTGTTGGTTAGGAGAAGCCAAGTGACAAAGCCTCTTTCCAATGTCCATTCTATACCTCACTTTAGTAGAGCTAATGCTATGGTTAATTTCTTGGATCCACACAAACATTCACCATTTTTTTAATGAGCAGTCCTTTATGATTTATGAATGAACTTGGCAAGGCAACTTCTCCCTCTATTAGTATGAATGGGTTCACTTTTCCACTTCCAACCAGCCTTGCTATTAGTGTGTCCACTATGCCAAAAACATCCCCCATTGTGAATCCTCCATTTCACTGCTTCCTATTTGTGCAACATGGCTCGAATCTTGATGGTTGGTAAAAACTTGTAAAACTTGTTTGTAAGAAGCTTTCATGGTGCCCAAGTCCAACCACACCTTGTCACTTCCTTGAACTCCAACACCACTTGTTAAATTAAACCAACTTGAAAAGTTGTCACACACAAAGCTTAACTCTTTCTTTGAAACAATGAATAGCACAACAATCCAATGTACAACACAAATCTAAATTACACATGGGATAGGAAATATAAAAAAATCACCAAAAAATAATGCATCCAAAACTCTGGATTGGTTTCGAATGGCTGGTAGCCACACAACTATGGCAAAGACTCTCATTGTCCTTGTCCCACATATGGCCCTTTCAACTCGATTCAAATGTGACATAAGAAATAACACACCTCCATTTAAAAAGTTGCATTATCTCCCATACCATCATTAAATCTAGCATCCAATTTGTTAATTTCATACAAATATTGTGAGTATCAAAGGGTTTAGGGTCATAGAACAACCACCCCTCCCACAAGAAACTCCAAACATCACTCCAACATTTGCATTTGTGACAAATAAAATCAACAATGAAAATCAACCACCTAAACTAAAGAGAGTCAAAGTTGAAAATAAATAAATAAAAATGTCCCAACACAAAATAAAACATTCACCAATAGTCTAACATTACAATGTCTTCCAAGCTTATAACCCCAAGTTTAACAATAACATCTTCATTTTCTTTCATAAAAGTTTCTTCTATTTCATGAACTTACAAGCCATTGGCACAATAACATCTTCATTTTCTTCTATTTTCATGGATTGACAGCCATTGGCTCACCCAAGTCAAGCTCAATGGCAAAGGGTTGGTAAGGTTTTCATGTACACTAGTGGGTTTGAACCTACAACCTTATTATTTGGTTTTTTCTTTTAATTAAAAATTTCAAGAAGTAGAAAACTAGCACCTACTTGCTTGTGTATGTAAGCAAATAGGTAGGCAAGGAAAAATGTAGATGGAATGAATAGCCAAAAAAATATTTCATTTACATTACAATTTCCATTTAAGGTCAAACAATTTTTCATTCATCCCAAATTGGCAGATGCATTTCAATGTGACAAGTCAAGGTCAGACATGTTGTTTATATAGTTTGTGAGATGAGATTCAAAGAAAAAACATATGGAATAAACCTTTTACTTACACCTTAATTTTAAATTGAGATGCAATTAAACCTTTTCTAAAAGCCAAATTTAATTAGTAATATCTTTATCATATTATGTCAAAATGAAATGATTTAAACTTCATTTTGAAAAGTTTTTCAAAATCTACACAACAAAAATATTAAAATTATTTTTTAAATACTTGAATTGAAAAAAATTGCATGTAAATATGGTATATTAAATACATACATGTTAAATTTTATATTATAATATGAGTTTGATTATATAATTATAAAATAAAATTTATTTTTAAAAATTAAAATTTTAAAAATAATAAATAAATTTAATATTATATTCATCTTATGCACAAATATTTGTATTAATATAATATATAACAAATAAACATTGTCATATATTATTCTAGTGACGATGATTTCATCAAAGTTGGTTTAGGTGGGATGGGCTATAATTGTAAGTTGTACAAAAACACAATTCCAAATTGCACCTTTGTTAGAAGTCAATTCCAAACCAGAATTTTTTTAAAAAAAAACATTTTACAAGTTGTAATGTTTCAAAATGTCCTTATGGAGGATCCTAAGATATCAAAAAAGAAATAAATCTTTTTATTTTTTTCAATGTTTTTTGGAATATTTGTGTCCTTTCCAAAAAACATTTTGTGTTTTTCCAATTTCATACACATGTTTATATGTAATTTCATACAAATGTAAATATATGTTATTTCATTTGAATATGTTGATAATATTTCAAGAGATTAACATTTTTTTTTCTTTGAAATTAAGTAGGTTTCCAATAAAAACTTCTCTTTAAATACATAATTCAAGGATTTAATCCCCATTTGTTTAATTGATTTAATGTTTATCCACCTAATTGCTTCCAAATTTTAATGAATTAAAAATAGGGGTGACTGACTAATTCTCCCCTTGGATGATAATAGGGCAATCTTTTGTACAATTTCAATCCTATATTTAATTTGAAAATAAGAAAGTTTTTAAATGTAAATCTTTATTTCTTTTTTGTCATTTCATTGTCACAAGTAGTGTGTAGCAATGTGGAGCCCAAGTATATAAGTGATCTTATATGATAAAGATATTGGATCAAAAAAATTATATTTCCATGGATGAATATTATGTTATCCATTTTTATCAAGTGAAGCCCACAATAAAATATTATTTAGTTTAAAAAATTATATGTAATATGTACATAATTTTATACATTATGTATTTTATATTGAATAGACATATGATTTATGATATATTATATATTATATTTTTTATGCTAAAAGAATTGGATTTTCATTTTGTTTTGTTGTAAAATTTTTAAAGCATTTTATTAAATAAAGGCAGAAAATAAAATCTGACCTATTTCTCAGAATAAAAATACAATTTTATTTCAATAATATATATCTTGGATTTATAAATATTAATATTTTTACACAATAAAGCATAAGTTGGTTTAAATCACCTTCTAATTTGTCATATTGTAATGAATTTATGTAATAACGATTATGATAAATAATCTTATACATTATAAATTAATTATATTAAATAATTACTATTATAAATTTTATATAACATCGAAATTATCATCTTAATAGTACCAAAAATAACATTAGTAAATTATTTTCACTATAAGTGAATGTGTAGTTGAAGTTTCATTGAAAGTGAAATGAAATTAAAGCATGGTAAATTTGGTTCACTTTTACAACCCCAAAGTGATTTAGGTTAGTGGATTTGGACTCATTGTGTACTAGTGATGGTGTAAAATCATACCCAAAATTGGTGTTGAACAAACTAAAGGTCACATGAGGGGAACTATCTTTATTTGTAAATTATTGGAGATCTAATTGTTGAAGAAAACTATCTCAAAATATTTTTGGCTAACTCAAAATGTTTTAGAATATTTCAAAAGATTTTAAAAGACTTCAAATTAACTCAAGATTTTTCAAAATATTTCTTGAAAGATCTCAAATCGACTAAACTTTTTTTAAATATCTCAAATTATTTCAAGGAACCTTTTTGAGAACCTTCATAATTACATTATGGATGAACATTATATGAAATTCATCCATGTGGATGAAAAGTGGACATTCATAGACTAACTCCATAAAAAATGATGTTGTGTGTTACCACATCAATGCCCACACCTATCATTGTGCACAAACACACAAACCAAATAACACACAATAACCCTTAATGGTGCATCACATCCAAATCGCCCCCCTATCTAGGGCTAATGTCCTTCTAAGCCAAATAACAATGTAGGAAATTTTTATTTTACATTTGCCAAAAATGAACATTTTGGTTCTAAGGTGGAAAGACCAATAGGTTGGTTGCAAATTTTAGCCCCATCATTAATTGCCTAATTATAATCCCCCCAAATCCTTAGCCTAATGTGCATCATCATGGAAAAAAACATAGGTTGCTCCCTTCTACCTAAGTATATAAATTCCCATGTTTATGTCATGCATAAAAAACAGAACCATTTACCAATTTATTCATTCAAAGGTGGTGTCAAGCATCCCATATGCAACCTCTTGAACATTGGTCACATACCAACATAATTGTTGCCCCTAAAGATTGCTCACACAATATACATTGAAGGCCAACAAAGACAATAGCCAAAAAGGGGTCAATTTGGCCATCCACATTAGGAAGAGACAAACTTCAATTTTGCACATGGCTTTTCCATATCTCGCTACCTTGGCCCTCCAATAATAACATTGTCAAAGGTAATACCTTTCACACATGCAAAAAAACACATCCTACATCCAACGTAGTTGATGTTGTTATAAACATACATAATCTCTTATCTTGAATTTGTGAATTCAAGGTTGATAACCACCTCTTTAAATAGTGACATAACATAATGTATCTTGATGCTAAGAAATTACCAAATTCTTCATACATCACAAACTTACCAAGCTTCATAAGTTCATATAAATTTTGTGCAAAATCCAATTTTCATAGGTTATTGTAAAAATCACATGAATTCCATATTATGGTTAATATGAACGGTATTTATAGGTATTCAATATCCTAAATATTCAAATGAATGATACATTATATTTGAATGACATATGTGAATGTTCATATTTAACACACCAAAATTACATCACAATAATTGCATGGATTTAATTAAAATGTAAAGTCCACATTCACATCAAGATGTCATAAGTAGAAAATACATGTTATTTTTATGCTTTGAAACTCACGAATTTTGCATGGACATATTGTTTTATGATTTTCACACGGATTCTATTGAAATTTCATGATATTGAAAATGTATGATGTAACCATTAACATTACATGTTAGAATATAATGACATGTTATTCACATGTGCATAAAATCATACATATAGATCATCCAAATTAGTTATTTCCATCATATTGCAACGAATTGAGGCTAGTAGTTTGGGCTCATGGATAAAAATTAGAAAACATGGTGTAAAGGATGTAAGAAAAGCTTGTCAACTCAACCTATATCCCATGGTTGACCATGATAATTACAAGTTTCAATCTCTAGTATAGCCTTGTTGAAACCTTTACTTTTGTAAACATTGTTTCACCATCTGCACTATCCACTGAACTAACCCACGTGCTTTCAAAATGGTCTTGTGAAATTGTTTAATGATCAATTAGTGTTTTCTCACACAACTTTTCACTAAAAGGAATCTTCACCTTTGTAACCAAGATGATTAGAAGTCTTCCATGATTCTATGAATGATTATACTCATATAATATAACTTTTAATCCTATGTGGAAAAACAAATAGTCATAAATGAGTTGTTTTTGTCACTAATGGATGATAATGTTACATATGGTAATAATGAAATCATTAGTTCGTAATTTTTTTAATTGATAAGACATCCATGACAAAGGACACAGTGATGTGGATTTTTAATTGTCATTTATATGATTCTAAAATTATTATTATTTAACATGACATGGATAATGATGACATGGTAGTTTTAAATGTTTTTGAAATGACTATAATATGAGGAATTAGTTGGAAATTGGATACAAAATGATTAATGTATAATGACATGGGTAATGTCATGACCACCTACCTACCTATTTACATAACAACACATTTTGGGTTTTGCAACTGACCTTTACAAATACATACAAATAAAAAAGGACATATGCGACTAGTGATTAATGAGTTGTTAAACCCATGTTGTTTTACCCATTTAATTGCAAAGGATGTTCAATTGTAAAGCCTGGTCACTTTAACAATTTGGATTTTAATTTTTTTTCATTATAATGAAATTCCATGTTATCACTAATTTTGGTATGATGTGTAAAGTACATGTCATCTCAACTTAGTTGTTTTATTTGACTAAGTGTTACAAAAGATACCTTGATGGATGGATGACATGTGTCAAAAATCTATAAACATGTTATGAGTCATTGCAAATGAACAAAAGTCAACTTAGTTCAACCCATGTAACTAACATAATCAAAAGTCAACCTAGCATAACCTAACTAGGCTAAACAACCTAGTTTAACTTGCTAATCAAAAGTCAAACTAACTTAACCTAGCTAGGCTAATTACTTATGTTAAACAACCTAGGGTATATGGCTTAAATTAAAAACAAACATTAGATTCCTAACCCAAGAAGCCTAGTTTAGACTTCTTAACCTAAGCCACGTGGCCTAGGTATCATAAGTTGCAAGGAGGAGGACTTGAACCCCTCACTTTCATTTTGGGGTTCAAGTCCTCATCCTTTGCACTACCACATTTTTTAATACTAATTATATTTAAAAGAAAGTTATAAAACTCAAAACAATTTGCCTTGAATTAACCTTGGCCACCCTAGGTTGACCTAGGTCAACCTACCTACTACTTACTAACCTAACCTAGACCTAGACCTCCTTAGGCTAACTTAAGATGAACTAGTTTGTAAACCAATTTACAAACCTAGCCTAGGTTAACCTAAACATTGTTAAGCTTAAAAAAAAAACCTAAGATGATTATGTCAAATCTAGTCGCATCTAGTTATACAAACTTGAGGTGGTTACAAACTTGATAAAATATTTTGTAATGAAGCTACCTATGTAAGTAAGATAAGTAGGCTAAACTAAGGTACATTACATAGGTTACATAAATCAGGTTAGGTAGGTTAGACTACTACCTATTTACTTGCCTTTTTTGACCTACTTAAACATATTGCCTACCTACTTACCTACCTACCTACTTATTACATAATAATAATAATCCAGAATTTTTTAAAATCTAAATATAAATTCAAATAATCAAATGGTTTAATGTCTGCCAATCATATTTTTAACATTCATTACATGACATTTTAGCATTATAAATGGCTTGTCTTTTATGACTTGTCGTTAATGACTATAAGATAAAAAGTGCCATGTCAAACACTAAATGATTGGTTGTCCTTTGTTATTCATCCATTCCAATTAAAGGCCTTTAATCATATAATGTCTAGTATGACTATAAAATTAGTCATATATGGAGTTATAGATTTAAGAATTTCTTCTAGTGTAATTACAATTTAACAATAGATTGTTTAATACACATACATATGCATGTGAATTCATGATTTCAAAAACCTCATGGCACATGAAAATTAATGGCATGCCATGACAAATATTGGTGCCATAAATTCAAGACACACAAAAATTTATGATGTCACAAAAATCATGGATTACCATGAAAATTTATGACGCCTTGTTGCCAAATGGCACGCCATGTTATCATCACATGGAAAATCGAGTCATTATTACTCGCAAAGGACAACAATATTTTCAATTAACTAATAAATGAAATTAATTCATCAATTCAATGAAATGAATCATGATCGTGAAATTAGTGTCACAAGCCATGAAGTGTTGTCAACCTCATTGCATGTGGCATGTCATGTCAACATCACACAACCATAAGTTATTATTCACCAAAAGTTGCAAGAATAAATGGAATCTTGTTATTACCTAATTTTGGATGATTAAAAATACATCAAAAATACATTTTTGAAACTTTGATATTTGTGTAAAACCATGAAGTCGTGATATTAACTGCAATCATAAAACCATCATGCTTCATGGCACCATAGTGTCCTTTCGAATGACATAGTCATTAACATGAACTTGTAGTTACAATTATAAAAAAAAAGACAATAGTTGTTTTATTAACTGGTTATAAAACCCAAGATATGTTATTGTGTTACCTACCAACCGACCCACCCACCTACCTACCTTTTTGCTTACCTACCCCCAATCCACCCACCCATCCACCCACTCACCTCCTACTTACCATCATACAATTTGCCTACCACCTACCTTGTGGTCTTGTAATGATATCAAATAAACATATCAAATAAAATTGAAAAAAATAATTAGACACCTCTTGATGGTAAAGTCCATTAATGAATAAACTTGGTACATCATAAACTGATAATATCATAAAATTTCAATAGAATGTGAAAATCATAAAACAATATATCTATGCAAAATCCGTGGGCTTTAAAATGTAAAAATGAAATGATATATATATTTGTATAAATGATGTGTCTTTTCTATTTGTGATGTCCTTATGTGAAGTACGTATAATTTTAATTTTAATTAAATACATGTAATTAAAGTGATGTAATTTGGAATAAAACTATGTATTTTCTATATTAAACTTGAACATTCACGTATGTCATTAAAAAACAATGTCTCTTTTGTTTGAAGATATTGGATACATACAAATATATTTCATATTAACCAAAGCACAAATTTTGTGAGATTTTTTTACAAACCTGTGAAAATCAAAAATTACATGAAATTGTATGAACTTATTAAGCCTAATAAGTTTGTGATGTAATCCTTGGGGAGTTGAGAGATTCAATTGTTAATACTTCCAACCTACGTGCATTCTTAAAAAGCTAAGGTAGGTAGGTTATATTAAGGTAATTAGTTAAATAGGTTAAACTACCACCTACCTACCTATCTATTAAATTTTATTTTTTATAACAATCCAAAATATATATTTTAATGTAAATATAAATTTGACCAATCAAATTGTTCCATTATTTACTAATCATATTCTAGTCATTCATTACCATGAAACTTTAGGAATATATATTACTTGTCTTCTATGATTTGTTCTATATAACTTGACAATGGTCCTTTTATGATTACAAAATGAAAAATGCCACATTGAACATTCAATGGCTTCTTGTCTTAAACAAAACTTCTCTAGCACGACTAAAGGCCCCTTAGTCATATAATTTTTGGTATGACTACAATATCAATCATAACTACTATAATCATAGATTTAAGGATTCCTTATAATGTTTGGAACTCCCCATGAAATTTTGTACCTTGGTTGATGAATACTTCACTTAGTGCACAAAACCTACTAAACACCTTGTCCAAAAATGTGTGTGTAATTCCCTCATTATCACAAATTGGAACTAACATCAACTCCAACCACTTGAATCATAACAAAACATACTATGTCGAATTAACAAATTTACTTGGCTAACAAAATTGAAACTCCATTGATACCCAAGCCCCACAATGGGCAATGGTTGTAGATGAATGTATTGAATGACGTTTACATTCAATCACACACCACACACTATGAAACAAATTGTTGAACCTACAACTAAATCCTTTGTTAAAAGAAACTTTAGGCATGTCAAAACCCAAAGTGACCCATTTCCTTGTGAACATGCCATATAAGGCCCTCATGTTGCTCTAGACAAAGCACAACCCACACTCATCCTCCATCCACACTTACATGAGAGAATTGCCTTCCCATTTGAACTATTTGGCCCTATGCACAATGTAGTCATGTTCCTTGGGTGTGAATCCAATCCAAATTTCACCTATGTGCAAATATGCAATAATAACTACATATTCATGAATATCCCATGACCAATGTGAATGGACTACAAGAAAGATAACATTGGAACGAAAAAACTTCCCAAACAATAATGAGGCATTCCCTTTCATATGAATTATATTTTTCTTTCACCTTGTTGTTGGACCAATTGGCATAAACCATTACAAATTGTCAACCATCATCATCAAATTGAGTAAAAATGACTCTTAACTTTAAAGTGTTCCAATTCATGTACAATTAAAAAGGTTGCCCCTTGATGGGTTGTTGCAAAATACACTAGTAGAAAATGACCATTTTGCAATTAGTTTATATGACTAATTTTTAGTTGTTGGTGACATTTGCAACTAAAATTGTAAGTCATGTTGGACAAATCACATGCAACACTAGTTGCAAACGAGAAGGAGTTTTGGATGAAAATAAAATCAACAAGATGCATTTTCATCCTTTGACTAACCATATACATATTATTGTTTGTGATTAGGATGTGATTATTTTGGTGAACAATGGGAACAAGTGATGTGTTGCCATATGTCCCACCTTTTAATAATTTCAAATAATTTTATTATAATTTTGAAATAATTTAAGACATTTAGTTTTTATGTTTAAATAGTTTTAGATTATGACATGCAGTGCAATAGAAATTTCCATGTGGCATATTAACTGATTTCTTTCAAAATAAATTTAAATAAATATTTAGGTATATAGGTAGGTAGGTACCTAATCCCCATGCTTATCTACCTACATAGGTAGATAAATACATAGGTAGGATCTACATACCCATCTATTTAAGTTAGACACCTATTTAGGTAGGACCTACTTACCTACCTAAGTTAAATACCTACTTAAGTAAGTAGGTAGGTGGGTTAAAGAGGTAGGTAAGTTAGGCATAGGTACATTAATATTAATATTTTATTTTGGGTTAAGCCTTTTTGATATATTCATCTCATATGTCCATGTTTTTTAATATGAAAATGTAAGACAATTTACACCTTATATACTTTTCAAGATGAAAATGAAAAACAAAACATATGGGACAAACTTTTTAATTGCAAATAGTTTTCAACAAAAAAAGGTTTAATCACAAACTACTTACAACAAAAAAGTTTATCCCATATTTTTAATTTCATTTTCATTTTTTTAATTATATAATTCAATAGGTAAGTGACTAGCTTGTGAACTACTTAATTAATTAATAAACTAATAAACTAATAAACTAGCCAATTAACTAATTACTTATACTAATAATCATCAATAAATTTAAATGTATAATAATATGATGAGAAATTTAATTATAATAATATATATTATTAAAAATTATTAGGTATATTACATAAATAAATAGTAGTACGTATTTAATTTTAATTAAATATTAACAATTTTGATCTATCACCTAATTTAATTAACTATTAATTATGAATATTAAATGCTTGTTTTTAAAACTCTAATTATATAATTAATAGTTAGCCTAGGCTAGGTTAACTACTTTATTATATTTACTCCAATTTTTTATATTTTTATAGATAATCATAAATATAAATGTATAAATATAAATATAGCAATAACATTAATTGAATTATTATTCTAACTAGTTGAGAGCCAAGGCAAGCTATTTTATTATTATTATTCATATTATTATTTCACTTGTTATCATTATTTATGAATTATTATAATAAATATTCAATAAATATAATTTTTCATTTATATAATAATTTAATGAATATCCTTACTAGCTATTATAATAATTATTATAAATTAATTAAATAATAAAAATGAAAATGAAAAAATTATGGTAATTACTTATAATTATTGAATAATTATGAATTGTTAACTTAAAAACTAAATATTAACTATTTAAATTATTATAATAATGTAATAATTTTTAATAACTTATTGCTTATAATAATAATAACATTATATGTAAGTAGCTTACGTTAGCTATTTATTATTATTACATATATTATTATGTCACTTGTTATAGGTATTACAACCTTTATAATAAAAATTTAATTAATTTTTAATAAGTACATTAGTCCTTTGAAAATTATATTCATCATCATCATTATATAATATAAAATATTATTACTTCTTAATTTTAGTCGAAAATAATATTTAAAATTAGATTTTTCTTATCATAAAATAATTAATAGAATAAATAAATAAATAATAATAATGAATTTTATTTGTAATAATTTCAAAAATTAGAATAAGGCAACTTGGATCAATTTGTAAGATGGTTTGCAATACATTTAATAAACGTCCTACATAAAATTTTAATACATTCAAAACATACACCTAATGTATCCATAATATCGAAGCCATTTAATGTTAATAATAATTTTTGAATATACATGGAATATGGCCATTCATATGCATTCAAAATATACATTTGTAACTTCAAATATATCCAACTATATGCATTAGAATACACAAAATACACCTTTACATACTCATAGGGCTACAACTAATTTGGTCACATTTGCAGCTAATGGCACATAAGTTGTTTTTCTTGGATAAAAATCAAACTAAATGTTGTTCACATGGGAGGATGAAAACCACAATAGTTGCAAATTAGGTGTAGTGTAGTCACAAGTATGACCAACATAAGAACTAGTTACAAAAACGTCCAAAAATAGTTGCAAATGATTAATAATTACATGTTGTCATAAATAAAATGGTTAAAATTTGGCCAATTTCTATGAGTGAATAGGTGATAATGTGAGCTTAACTTTCAATTCTTGAAAAAAATCGTTTTTATGTTTCACCCCAAATGTATTCATAATCAAAATTGTCAATTGGGTTAAAGGTTTAACAATGTTATTAAATTACTTAACAAGCCTTTGATATGCAAACCTATGAAAACTTATAATTAATTAACATTTGATTATTGAAGAACCTATGAAATAACTTCAACCTTGGCCTTTTAAACCCCTAATTCACTTACATTAAGTTATATGACCCAAATATTTGACTTGAATGTGAAAGAATTGGCACTTGCAATGATGCAATTAAAGGTTTTATTATTTACATCTCTCAAATAAGTCCAACAAACGTCACATGTGAGTTCATGGAGTTAAACTAGAAACATTAATGTCATGAAAGTATTGACTAACAAAATTTAGACCTACCAACACCTAATCCATACATCAAAATTTCTAATATAAAAAATTTCAATAAAATCCATGCGAAATCATTAAAAAATATTCAAATGCAAAACCCGTGGGTTTCAAAATGTAAAAACGAATATATATATAACTTCTATATAAATGTGTGTCTTATTTATTTATGATGTTTTGATATGAAATACATGTATAATTTACATTTTAATTAAATTCGTGCAATTATCGTGATGCAATTTTGCATAAAATTGTGTGATTTTTGTGTATTAATTATGAACATTCACATATCATTAAAAAAAAAATGTCATTTTGCAACTACCATATGCAACTAATTTTTAATTGCATGTGACACATGCAACTACTAGACCCCATAGTTGCATAAGACAAGTTGCACACAACTAGCATTTACATATGACAATATGTATGCGGATAGTATGTATGGTATGAATTTATACTTTATACATTTACATTATTTTACAAGGGTTGCCCATGGTGACACCTGTTCATTTGTGAAGCTCAATTATATGGTGACATGTGACATTTAAACATTATTTTAATATTCATTGTTATTAATAAATTAATAATATCTTGGCCATCCAATAAAAGGTGAATTGGATTTTGAGACATGTCCATTTGTGAAGGCTAATTATGTGGTGACATGTGACCATTTTTAAAACTCATTAATTATTGTTTTTGAATTAGGTAGGTAGGTAGGTAGGTAAATTTAAAATAATCTAATCTTGTTTTTGGGTTGAACCTTTTTCGTTGGCCCATCCCAAATAGCATTTGGTACTTGGTTTGTGAACAAATCAAATGCACTTATTTATATAATGTGCACATTTGGAATCCATGGCAAAAAACTATGGGATAAAAATTTCAGTTGCAAGTGTAACCAATATAATTACAACCTACATGTAATTAACCATATTAACCTAATTTACCCACTAGATAAAATTAATTAAGGTATAAGTATTAAAACATAATAAGTAATAATAATATAATATAATGATGATATTATTAATTGGTGAATAAATATAAATATAAATATTTATAATTATAATAATTTTTTAATAATTATGATTTTTACAATAATTAATGATCAATACTATAATATTATTATAATAAAAATTAAGGACGATAATAATAATCATAAATAAAATATTATATTAATTTAAATAATTATTAATAAATAATTTAATAGATAATCATATGTTAACCCATGTAATTTACTAACCACAAACGTAATACCATAAATAAAAATATTATAAAAATATTTAAATAATATCCATCAAATAATAATAATAATAATAATCAAGTCATTATTAAATACTAATGTTAATTATTATAAGTACAATTATAATTATTTTAAAATCATTGTATGTGATTAACTATAATGATAATAATATAATATAAAAAATTTGGGCTAAATTAATTTTGATTAATAATTTTTGGATAAAATGATTTTGCTTAAATTAGCCATGGCCAAATTAATTACAAGGCTAAATTAATGATGGATAAACTATTTTTTTCTAAAATAAATCCTAATTAAAATTTTAAATAGTAAATTAATTTTGGGTCAACTAATCGTAATTAAATTAACTAAAATTTTAAATTTACTAGTTAATTTAACCTCGTAACTAATTTATTTAGTTTAGCCATAGTTAATTTAGCCAAAGTTAGTTTGTTAAATATGGTTAGTTTAGCCAATGTGAGTTTGGCCTAGGTTTAGCTAATTTGTTGCCTTGGGTAGCATTAGTTAATATGAATTTAACCTTAGTATTAAAGTTATGAGACTATCATACATAGCCTAAGTAAATATATTTAGTATATTGATGTAGGTATGTATTAGTTTAGGTTGTGATTTTTATGACACGTTTCCATTTTGTACATTACTAGTTGCATGTTAGTTGCACACACAACCATATGGCCCAAAATTATATTGTATCAATTTTGTAATTATACACACAACCAATGTAGTTGCAAACAACACCTAGTTGCATGTAGTTGCATAATAACTGGTTGCAAATGATAAGATTTCTATTAATGTATGTCATTCAAAAAATAATAATTATCCATTTGAATATATAAGATATTGACTACATACAAATATTGTTTATATTAGCTACAACATGAAATTCATGTGATTTTTGTACGAACTTATGAAAACCGAATTTCACATGGAATTTATCTGAACCTATGAAGCATGGTAAAATTTGTGATGTAACCCTTTGAAATTCTACAAAAATATTTTTTATTTTAAATAGTAAGAACCACCATTGGTACAAATAATCTTTCTCGTGAAAATCAATCCCCTATAAAGTTGTTTTAACTTTATTTCCCTCAATGGCAATTAATGGTAGTTAATTGGCCTACCCATAGGCATCATAGATCTTTATTGTAAGGGAATGACATTTGTCCAAATGTGTTTATTGTTCATTGGACTATAATCCTCACACATGTAACATTTAATCCAATTACCAAAAATATATTTATTAGCTAACATCACCATTGTTAAAGCATACTCATTTCTATATAATTTTACCATACCGACATCTAACAATTATACTATTTGAACTTGAACCAAGGCCTTTTCCACATCATTAAGCTTATAAGGTTGTTTAAAAATTGGATTATCATCCTCCAATATGATTCAAACCTCTTGTCCTTTCAACTAACCTAATTCCTTCAAATTGAAGGCAAAACATCCAACATGATCAAGTAGTTTAATTATCTTGTTTTATGCATCTCATCTCCTATAAAAAAACTATTATTTGGATCCCATGTTTGTATTATCACTTGTATTTTTGGTTGGGATGACAAATTATTCATGTTGCCTAAGGATGAAAATATTACCTATGATTGTTACACATAAGATGGGGAAGTGCCAATTGACCTCAGTGCCCCCACATCCCCAATTTCCTTCCCCACACCCATGCATCTTTCATGTTGTTCTTAATCCCATAACTTACAAGGATGTATAATTTTTGTTGTTGTAATATCACCCCCTTTGCATGGATACAATAATCCCAACTAAAGGTGCAACATGTGATAACTTGGGTGGAATAAGTGGGTGTGATCAAGCAAAATGTATATGTTCTATTTATAATAAAATAAGTATCTAAGCAATTAATGTCCACAACTTACCTTAAAGTCTACCTACAAACTCCTTCTAAAGTAATTAACATAATAATGGAACTATTATGGAAACGCATGGCATGCTCCCTTTCATTAACATTTAACTCTTCAATACTACATGAATTGGATTCTAAAATCATCTTTAGGCCTCCATTTCAAAATGATCAAAAATGTGGAAAATTTTAAAATGTTGGTAAGGATGATAGTGGAAGTCCAACCCTATCGACCATTGTATGTGGTTAGTCATCATAGTGAAGCGCATGACTAACATGTTGGATTTAATATGTCATCCACTAAGCACATGGGTGACTTTAACATGAGGTAATTTGTTCATTGGATCACCATTGGTGGTGCTAAGTTAATCCACCAAAACCAATGGGCACGTGAATTAATTGTTGCAGCATCCACCTACACTATTTTGCCAATCCAATATATATTATCATCCTACCAAAACAATTGATAGAAAATATCCCAATAGTGGAAAATTCTCCAACAAGTATACACATAAGTGCATTTGAACCTACACATATTATAAAATCCATATTAATTTTTTAATAATCCTAATATGGGGTTTGAAAGTCCTTGGCATGCACCAACCTATGAAACACCCTAACATGGCCGTCCTAAAATGACCAAATCAATTGACCCAATCCTAGTCAAATTTGACACCGTAGCAAAGTGATGTTATTTGGTAGGTGAACTTGACTATAATGATGTATTTGATTATTTGTCAAATTGCACATCCAATCAAATTGAACAAAAAATTGACCATTATGATCAAAATGGCCAATGGGTTTTGACAAGTGAGACATTTAGTTAAGTTGAACAAAACAAAATAACATGTTTTGTCAAAATAACCAATGGTTTTTTAATCAACTTGGAGATCCTTGTTAAACACAAAATTAGTTGAGCCTAACAACTTACTTTAAGCCATGATCCCCCCCGACCCCTTGGAAGACATCCAAAAGGTGTCATAGTTAGGAAATGAATTTTCTATCTTTCTATATATATTTTACTCCATCGTGCCTTGTTTGATCTACATAGCAATTACCTTCCTTGTTCACAACCATGTCCCTTTGTTCATGTATAACTAATCACAACCCTAAACTAGAGAATTACAACTAGGAACACACACAACATGTAATGATTGGAATAAGATTTCCTAAAATCAAAGCTTCACACATGAAAAAGAAAAAAAAAATTACATTGGAATCCTTAGTCCCTAGCTATGGATCTCCTACTCCAACCAAGCTCCTACTAATGCTTGATACAACATTCTCTTACCTATAAGCACCGCTACCTTCTTTCTTTGAAATCTTCATTTTTTGTGTTCCCAACCTTATTAACAAACATTACATGTTCAAACTCCTTGAAACCAATCCTCCTCTTCTTATTGCCCTTGCTCTCACACAAGAGGGCATACCTTCTACTTTTTCTTCCTATATATTTTTCTTATTTCCCCACAGTAGGGTGGACCTTTTATTTCCTCTTCAAGTCAACCCCTTCTTTCTTTTCATCTTCATTTTTTACTTCCTTTACCAAGCCTAGCACAAGGTCTATGTACCTTTTCCCTCCTTAGCCTTTGAATGGAAACATTCACCAAAATCACCCTTGAACAGCCACCATCACCCATTAGCAATTCCTCCACCGCAACCTCCACCTCCACTTCTACTTAGTTGAATGCATTTGGGCAGCACCCACCTCCTCATGATGCAATGGCCTCCTCATGTGATATTACCTTTTCATGATATATCCAATCCCCCTATTAGCCCATCTTTCACATTATTCATCATCACTTTTCACTCCCTCCCACTGTCTTGCACACTATTCATCACTCATGAAAGTGAAAGCAATTAACAAGCTTTAGAAAAATAACAACTACTATCTTGATCTAAACCTAAATTCTAGTGCCTTCCTAAAATCTCCCTCTATCATATGTGAGGATTATGTGCACACCTTTCGACTTAGAGACATGCAATTCACAAAATTCATTCAGGGGTGGAATCATTATATAGTCATATTCTAACAAGTAAAGATGTGGTTGAATGGAAGGTAATGAATCACTTAAGGAACCTATGGCATTATGTCCATGTAGTTAGTTCCAAAAGATGTAAAAAATCAATGTACTTACGATGATAAGATGTGAAGAAGTGTTGTGTTGTGTTCGAGTTGGAAGTTCATCTTTTTTGACAATTTGACCCCCCCTTGCTCCAATTGCGATAACGTCTTTATACAACCTTCAAATCTAACAAGCATAAGGTTGTTGGAAAGTTAATCTTAGAGGCAACACTCATACAAAAGTTCATATGTTTTTATTTTGATAATCAAATTATATCCTTTAAATCCCAAGAATTAATTTGACAACATTGGGAAAAAATGACAATAGATCCCCTCTACTTCCAACAATTATATCTTTCCAACAAAAAGGTTGATGAGGCTGAAATTTTGTGTGAGGATACTTTAAATACTCTAACATTGTTTTAATTCCTAAATGAATTCATTGTTATAATAAGGAGATATTGAATTTAAAACAAAAAGTTCAAAGACTACATCTAAGACGGATTCATAACAAACCCCCTTTACTTCTAACAATTATATCTCTCCCAAAAAAAGTTTGATGAGGCTGAAATTTTGTGTGAAGATGCATTGAGTATTAATTTAACGTTGTCTCCATTTTTAAACTAATCCATTGTTGCAATTAGGAGATCTTGAATTTAGAACAAAAAATCTAGAGACTATTTTCAAGGAAGAGAAAATTTGTTCAATCATAACATTTTCTCCTCCTCAATCTAACACTTTCGTGTCAAAATTCCACTCCAAATCATAATTCCCTTTTTTTCAGCACAAGCAAAATATCATAAATTCAAGGAACCACCCATAGGACCCCTCTTTGAACTTATTTTCCCTTGGCCAATGAAAGCTTGTGGAAATCCCTCCTTTCAATCAATGGCCTCCAATGATGGTTATGATGAGAATCCTTGTACCCAATGAGAACACAAAAAAAATTTCCATCTTGCACTCAAAATAGGATAATAATCTTCATGACCAATGAATTTGGAGGAAACATTTTTTTTCTTACCTTGGTCATATTGATGGGCCTTGAGCTTGATCATTGCCAATTCTATCCAATTGGCCCCAACATCCTAATTTTTCATCCTAGTCCTTTTTAAGTAACTAACCTTTAGGATAATTTACTAATAGTAAAAAGTAATATCTTTTGGTTTTTCTTTGATTAAGTCAACCCTAAAACATTAATAACCTTCTTTTCAACCCATGTATTATTCATTCATTTAGTACATATTATTATTATTTCCCATGTACTACTTATTTATGTAGTACATAGTAAAGTTAAAAAATACATTTCCTACCACAAGATTTCCATCACACTCAATCTATCATTCAATCTAGGTTTTTCATCAATTTTGTCGAAACTAGGCATTTTGTTTGATTACCATTGTTGTGGCTATCAATTGAACCTGTTAACCTTAATCACAATTATAGTTGAAGAAACAAGAATTCATGGAATAATTAGTTTGTTAAAATGGCAAACAATTTCAGAAAGTATGAACTTCAATTTGCACCACTAAATGATGAAAAGCATGAATCACCTCTTGATTTGAATCTAACACAATTGCCCAAACATGAAAAACCTATTAAAAGAAGAACGTGCCTTTGACTAAAAGGTGAAATCGCATTACAACGGGGCCACTTTGGTCACTTTCACAACATGTATGTAAAATATATTTTTGCAAAACATATTGCATTTAATTTTTGGTTTCACTTTTAGTGTTTGAACTTAATATTTTAATTTTCACAAAGTTAATGATATCTATATTATTTGAAAATTAAAGCTTAAATTCAAGGATTAATGAGATATTTATGATATATACACTATAATATAACATGTTTATATTTTTCGACTACATTAGGTTTGGGTTTGAATTAGTTAGCCAAAAGATGTTTGAAATGAAAATTTAAAAAAATGGCCCACTCCACATATCTTGTCATCTTCCATTTGAAAGTGATGGTTTGTCAAAATGTTAATTTACCACATACTTATTGACGCACTCCCAAGTCCCAAGTTAGCCCCAAGTTGGGGCTAGGTCATTCAAATTGCGGAATTTCTGGGACTCGGGGCACGCTCCTAGCTTCTAGCATTAAAGGGGGTGAGAGGGGCGTGCTAAAAGCTCCGGGATAGACTAGGAAGAGGGACAAGCTTACTCAATTATACGGTCCTGCATCCAAATCCAACCAACAAGTTGGTTAGAACTCATTTTGCACCCTTTTGGTGTTGGGACAAGCCACGAGTTACCTTCGACTCACTTGACTCACCACGGCCTGGACTTGGGGGAAGCCACCACCTTCCCCCATATAGTATTCTCTGCAGCTCTCCATCGTACTTGCATCCAAATGGCTTTTTTCCCCAGGACTCCCAAAGTGTAGTCCCAAAACTGTCCCAGTCAGAACTCCTGGGACTTTGGGCGTTCATAACTTCTCACCCCAAACTCGGATCGGGACGAGGTCTAATCCAAAGTTGTAGCTCTCCTTGAGATCTTTCCAACGATGTGTTGCACTTCATTTGCACACACCGGAGTTGGGTCGATTCCCGACCTTTCTTTCGACCATAACTTGTGCTATAGATGTCCAAATGGCTCATGCGAGGCCATTTTGGACATCTACACTTCAAGACCTTTCCAAAGGTATAAAGAACGCCTCAATGCAAGGTGTTTTGACCCCTACAATCATGCTCTGAGTTTTCGGGAGTCTCAGAGGACTCCCAAGTCCCATTTTTGGGAGTGTGAGTGGCGACCTCACAACTCCCTCAAAGTGGGGTTGCAACACTTATGGTCATCACCTCCAAAAACACCCATTTGTGATATGACAATTATCAAACTCTTCACATGACTCACAAACTTATTCCAATCACATGGAATCACAATGTTTAGTAGATAATACAAATTTCATAAAAATTAAAAAATCATTTCAATCATTTTAAAAATATATTTGCATTTTTAGTAGATAGTGATGTACATTTTTTTGCCACAAATATACTTTGGAATTGCACGATATAAATTGAAAAAAAAATCTTTGTGATTGAATTCTTTGTGTTATAATCTACCATATTATATAAAAAGTTTGAAAAAATATGCTCTAATATTATCATGGTTGAAGTTCAAACATGGACACCCCTAGAAAACAGTATAATGTGACAACATTTTTGCCCCC
>Ga0209611_10000873_pt1 | contig 48364 bp, 51 predicted proteins | sample S1TSphgellanicum_3_FD_187693 | JGI IMG/M metagenome (GOLD analysis project Ga0209611, IMG submission 187693) | Host-associated microbial communities from peat moss isolated from Minnesota, USA - S1T2_Fc - Sphagnum magellanicum MG (SPAdes) (version 2) | ecosystem: Host-associated > Plants > Peat...
CATTTCCCCTTGTTGACCCCCCCTGCCCGGTCCTTCGCATTTCCCACTTCGGTTCTTTAACCCGTCGAGCCCCCCCGCCCGGTCCTTCGCATTTCCCACTCCAGTTCTTTAACCCGTCGAGCCCCCTCGCCCGGTCCTTCGCATTTCCCGCTCCGGTTCTTTAACTCGTTGATCCCCCCCGCCTGGTCCTTCACATTTCCCACTCCAATTCTTTAACCTTTCGGTTCCTATTTTTAAGAACCCAACAGGAACAAAAGAACTGTCGGTTCTTTTCATTTTAACAACCTTGCCGAGCTAATGGTTTTCGTGGAAGAACTGCCACTTCGTTGGCCGGTTCTTTGACTTTGACATTATTTTGAGGCCCATAACTATGTACCAAGATCCTCCCCTATAGGAACCAACAGGCAAGTATCGGGTATGAGGGTCTTGGACCGACGGTTCTCAAAGATCCAAAGATTTGACTTCGTAAATCGCAGTCCAATTGAAAAAAACTAACGGTTTTTCTCCGGTTCTATAAACATTGTTCTCCGAAAAAATTCGAAGAACTCGCTGATTATTTTCCGGTGTTTTCAAGAAACGTACTGGTTTTAGCCAACCGGTGGTTCTTCACTGGTTCTTTTAGGAAATGTTGTGGTCCTTTGAACACACGCTCTTTGTCTCTGTCTAGCCACGACAGGACGGATGACAGGACGCACGAATTTAAGGGAAGCTTCATTCTCGAACCTTGTGCATTGAATGCTGAGTTTCAGCATTTCATACTGAGATGTATTAAAATTTCCCTTTTTTGCGGATACCACTGAAAGAGGGGATAAGGAGTGGAAATAAGCCCAAAGACAGGGTGACTTTCTGGATAACTCTAGTACACAGAAAACAAAAGGGGGACCAAAACTAGTTTTGTCACCTAAAGGCATCACTGCACTTCGACCCCTAAAGGACGACCACCCAGGGATATTATATAAGTAGACATGGTGATTATTTATGCACCGTCCAGCAAGCAAGCAAGCAGCAAGCACATGGAGGATGATGATGTATCTAAATAGGGACATGGATGGAGGGCCATTCCTAGTTTATTTCCTTCCCATTCTTGGTGGGCAGAAAGCTCTAGTGTTAGACTTAGTAGAAGGATGGTGTGCAGCCGGCAACCTCGGAGCTTCCAGGGTGTCGATTTGCATGGACGACCGGACGAATGGATTGAGGGATGACGGGATGGTCGACCGGACAAATTCAGGGGAACCTTCATTTCTCATCCCAACGTCCTTTACAATATATGATGATATGTGATGTGCTTTCAATTGACTTACTAGTTATTATCAACAATTTAGGTCGATGGTGCAGTGTTTTGCATTTTTGTAGCATTCACATCTGGTCCTTGTTTAGTTGATTATATACAAAGAAAACATTCTCAAAACTTGCACATTCAAATATTCCATCACTGCAAATGGTGCCTCCTATTACTGTTGGCATCTAGAGGAACCCTAATGCAAAATGTTTGATGGAGAAGGCCAAAAAACCCTAATTTGCAAAATGTTTGATGGGCAAGGCCAAAAAACCCTAATTTGCAAAATATTTGATGGAACAAGGCCAAAAAACCCTAGTTTGCAAAATGTTTGATGGACAAGGCCAAAAAAACCTTAATTTGTAGAGAATGTTTGAGGTGCAAGGCCATCTTCACAAGAAACTCTAATTTGCAGCGAGTATTTGACGTGCATGGCCATCTTCACAAGAAACCCTAATTGGCAGTACGATGTGCAAGGCCAAAGAAACCTAATTTGCAGAGTGTTTGATGTGCAAGGCCAAAGAAACCTAATTTGCAGAGTGTTTGATGTGCAAGGCCAGATTTACAAGAAACTCTAATTTGCAGAATGTGTGATGCACAAGGCCAGCTTCCAAAGAAACCCTAATTTGCGGAGTGTTTAATGTGCAAGGCCAGCTTCACAAGAAACCCTAATTTGCGGAGTGTTTAATATATAATGCCAGCTTTACAAGAAACCCTAATTTGCAGAGTGTTTGATGCGCAAGGCCAAAGAAACCCTAATTACAGGGAGTGTTTGATCCTCAAGTGCACCATCTTCACAGGAAACCCTAATTTGCAGAAAATGTTTGATGCGCCAGGTCATCAATTTCGCAAGAAACCCTAATTCGCAGACAATGTGTTTGATGTGCAAACAACAAGCTTCCCCAATTGCAATGTAGGTCAAAAAATTCGAGCTCTCAGCATTTCAGAATTGGAATTCGGTTCTCTGTGTGTGTGCGCGCGCGCGCGCTCGTCTTTTCGCTTCTCGACAAAGTTGTCAAACCTTCTCCCATTACACAATCTGGAAAGCTGCCTTCTTTTTCCGCCATTCTTAGAAAGATTTGAAGATGATCTTCCTAGAGAAGGATGATGCAAGGTGCTCACATCAGAGGTGTGAAGAAGAAGATGGTGTGAAGACTCTTCTTCTTCTTTTTCCCATTGCAGCAGCAGTAAAACAACAGCAGGGAGCAAAACAAAATTTCTGAATTCCTGCAATAATGAGTCGAAAGAAAGAGGATCCGAAAAAACGCAACACCAATGATAAAGTCTTTGCAACGGAGCTTAAGAAAATAAAAAAAGCTTGATTCTCAAACTACTGCCTACTTCTTTGCGGCAAGCAAGTAGAAGAAGATGATGAAGATCGGCGATCTGCAGATTAAACTCATCTTGCGCCAACGGAAGGAAGAACACGGCATCATCAGAAGAATCCAGCATCGTCGTCGAAGAAGGAGAATTCGGCATCAACAGCGAAGAAGAATGCAGCATCATCGTCTCTCCGAAGAGCATAAGTCCAGGAACGACAGTAGAACCCTAACACGGCTTCACGCTGCTGCAACACCGGGAAATCCAATGGAGGAGACATGGACTGGCCAAGATTTGTGCGGTAACTGGCTATGGCATCTCGCCACCCGCCCTCTCTCTCTTGAGTCGGGGCACATGATTATAAAAACCCTGGCTTCTACCTGCCTGCTCCTTGAAATTCGCTGGCAGAAAGGGAGGTAGGCAGACAAAATGCGCACATGCACACATAGTCTGCCTACCTTTTTAGCTCCTCCATCAAATTTTCTCTCGCTGCCCTCTATGCAATTTCTTAAAAACAAATTTCTCTGCCCATTGCCACCACCACCACCACTTCCACTATCACGCATAACTTCTGCAAACATCCGAGCCATAGCAAGTTGATTTTCCATAGTTTTCAAAGCAATTTCCTTTTGTATTTCAATTTGCATTTCTCAATCTTTGCAGAAGACTCTGCAAATTTGGATAATGCCTCTGCAAGTCCAACAGATCCATCACTTAACCTCTTACGTCTCTTGTTTAGCTTACCGTCCACCCCTGGCTTCTTGCAAGCTGCTGACCTCGGTGTGGTGGAGTCTTACTGACTTGAGAAGAGCTGCTTGCAAATGGAGGAACTTGTCTGTCTGGAGAAGGAGGAGCATCATGTTCTTCAGTCTCCTCCAAGTTGACAGGCGCCTGCGCAGATCCACCCAGCGAATCAATTGGAATTCCATTGTCCATGCCTCCAGCAGTGCCACGAGCCTTGGCAGTCTTGCCCCAAATCAGTAAACGTCGCTCAAACCATGGCCATTTGTATTGACCTGCACCGGATTCTCCATTATCCTGTTTCAATTGATTAAATTTCTTCCGCATTTTATGTACTTTGGACTGAACTTGAGCCCAAGTGCACGGAGGGGTCAATGGAAATGCCTACTCAATCCTCAATAAAATTTCTTGCTGTGCCAAGCTGTTCATGCTATTGGCAAGAAACTTCTCCTCAAACAAATCCATCAACAATGCTGTAGAATTATCTTTCCAATCTCTCTTGGATTTGAGTGGAGCTGGAGGTGCTGTTTGAGGCACAATGGACAAGGCAAGTGAAGAGCTTGAACCGATCATCATCTGGGTCAGGAAACTTGGCTCTTGAGAAGGTTCCATGGTGAGAACGACAGAAAAAAATGTGATTCAAAGAATTTTTTTGAGAAAGACAGTGCCTATATTGTGTGCAGTGAGAAAGAAGAAGAAAATGTGATCCAAAGAAATTTTTTGAGAAACACAGAGCCTGTGTTGTGTGCAGTGAGAAAATGGCTATGGAATGCAGGCAGGTGTGCATGCTGGAGCACAAAGGTGAAAGGTGAACCTGTATTGTGTGCAGTGAGAAAATGGCTATGGAATGCAGGCAGGTGAGCACGCTGGAGCACAAAGCTGAACGGTGAAACTATGTATTGTGTGCAGTGAGAAAATGGCTATGGAATGCAGGCAGGTGAGCACGCTGGAGCACGAAGCTGAACGGTGAAACTCGTAGACTCGGGCAGAGTGCTAAACGGAGCGCGGCAGTTCGTGGGCAGGCCGGAAGGGGAGCTACAGTGGCAGTGCGGCCGACCCCTTCGTCGGGATTTTCTGCCTGCCAGTTTTTGTGGCCGATCGTGGGCCGATCTGCTTCTCAAGCGGCAGTCGGCCACACTTTTCCCTCATTCGCGCGACCGACTCTCTCTCTCTCTCCTCCTCTCCTTTCCTCCTCTCTTCGCTCCGTCTCAACATCGTGATTCTCGAGTACAATGTTTTGATAGAAATTTTCCTTTGACGTCGAAGGATTTACATCAGAACAGACAGAGAAAATGAACAGAGAACAGATGTAAGAGAGAGAGAGAAGAGAGGAGAGGGGGGGACCGGCCCGAGGGCCTGAGTCGAGGGGCTTTCGATGGCGCAATCGTATTTGCTCTTGTCTCCGGCGTCGTCGTCTGTTGTGGCGCTATCACGAAAGCTCTCGGACGGGTGTGCAAAGGATAGAAGACCATCACACAAGTTGCAAACGTTCTTCCTTCAATTCTCGGGAGCAAGAACATCAGGAAGGTTTGATTGCAGAAGAGATGTTGATGATGAGGGTTTGGTCTCTTGCCGCTTACCTCCTCATGTTGCGGAGGGTGGTTGTAAGGGTTTGAGATGCGGGAAGCAGCAGCAGCAGGTTGCGGGAGGAGGATTCGGAAGCTATGAGAGTAAGCAGCGGCGACAGAAGAAGAGAGGGTTGGAGCGGAGTCTTGTGCTTGCACGTGTTTCAGAGGCGACTGACAGCAGCAATGGAGAAGGAACAACAGTAGTACAGCAGACGGCGTCCAGGGATGAGGACTCGAAGCCCAGAGCGAAGCTGAGTGCAAGGCGAGTGGAAACACATGACATTGAGGAGATGCAGCGGCCTCTTGCAGAGTACATGAGCTTGCCGGCAAGCCAGTATTCTGTGCTGGATGCAGAGCGCATAGAGAGAGTGGATGACACAATGTTCAAGTGCTATGTGCATCGGCTGAAATTCTTTTCCTTCGAAGTTGGACCTGTGTTGTTGGTGGCTGTGGAAGAGCAACCAGATGGTTGCTGCATTCGTCTTCTTTCTTGTACCTTGGAAGGCTCTCCCATTGTGGTGGCACAGAATAAAAAATTCTCCGCAAGTATGTCCAACAAAGTCTCTTGGACTGTGAGTGATTTCTCTTCCCCTTCCTCTCGACGGCTGGTTTCAGACACCACAATTGAGGTGAGCATTGAAATCCCCTTCGCATTTCGAGCTTTGCCTGTCAAAGCTATTGAAGGAACCGGCAACAAAGTGTTGTCTCAATTGCTCAAAGTCGTGTTGCCTCGCTTCCTTACTCAGCTGGGCAAGGACTACTATGCATGGGCTTCAGGAGATGAGTCACGCAAACCTGTGGGAACTGGAGAGCTTTGAGAGCAGCTTGAGGAATTCCGCATGTGCAATTGTTTGAAGACGATGATGATTGTCTCTATCCTCTTGTGAAGCTCTGAGCACAAGAGAGGAAAGGAGGAATGCATTTGGGTGCAAACCTGTTGTGACTTAGGGTTTTGCAGAATGGACACAGGCCACCCATATGCAGTAAGCTTAGGTTTGGAGGGTAATTGAGTCAATGCTCAAAAGGGATGGTGATGTGGGGCATTGCATGTAACAAGAGGAAGAGAAGCAGACACAGACAGAGAGAGAGATAAGATCACTGGAAGTATGTGGAAGAAGCTGTATGGACCACCACCAGTACCAGACAGTGAAGCAGACGTTTCCTTCAATACTGGTTTAGAATTTTCAGTGCATCTGAAGAAGTTAGAGTATGAAGTGTATTCACTTCTGTCTGAATTCTCACTGCAAAACAGATACATGGCAGCACAGTTTCACAAGATGATGCAAGCAGAGAGAGTTATAGATAGTGTAGGAAACTATTATTACATTTGAGCTGCTTTGGGAGCAAGCAAGTACCAAGCTTCTCCTCTGACAGTTAAGTGAATTGTTTCTGGAGATTGTCAGATTCACAGCTTTTAAGTACAAGTGTGTTTCTGCTTCAACAGTGTTTTCTCATGGAGTTTGAGGAGTGAGAGATTGCCCTCTCTCTCTATCTGTGTTTGTGGTTCTGTACAGATATATGAACTTTTGCTCCTGCACCCATTCATTTCTCCTGTACTTTTGGCTCATAAAAGGTTGGGTAAGATTGTAAGGTCTAATTAGGGTTTAATGGGACTCCAAGAGAGCTCTGTGACAGGAATTCCCTTGTGACCGCTCCCTTGCCTATGGGAGAAAGCTTCCCGTAGTTCATCTTATTGGCAAACATGTGTATGCTTTGTATCCTAATAGTGTTCAGACTTGTGCATTGTCATGTGTTACTATTGTGAGAGGGGATGATGAATGGCTTGTGGTGACAGTAGCTGTCACATCATAGACAAATGAACTCAAAACTTTTTCCCAGTCACAAAGCAATTGATCCTTGTCTTAGTTTTTTTTTGGTAGTTGATTCAGGTTCCAAGACCTTCAGATTTCCTAGGGAGGGATGGAGTGTGCAATGAAATGAAATGATGAGTGCTGCTGCCAATGCTGTGACTACCTGGTCAGTTGCAGCCAACAGTTTCTGCTGTAGAGATTGTGTGCTCTGATTTGTATTGAGCAGTCAATTGATTTCCATAAATTCAAGAGATGTCACTGAAAGTAATATTGAGATGTCACTGATGTCTGGTAAACCCATAATGCACATCATTGCCTGAAGCTACCATCGCAGCAGAATCACTGCTTTGTGCATGGTAAGTACTCTGTATTGACTGTTGGATACTCTGTTTTTGAGATGCTTGAATGGTTTTGAACTTTCTTGGTCTTGTGATGCTGCTTCTTTTATCTCCTGGAACATGAAGTTGGGTTTTGCAGCTTCCTTTTTCATTGATGCCTGCTGGGTTGCTGCTTGTTGCAAGGAAACGATGAGAGCACCTAACCGGAAGATCAAAAGCAAGGGAGGCATGTGGACTTGATAGTTCATGTTATGTGGACTTCACCTTAACTTTTGAGCATTTGAAGATACCTTAACTTTTGTGGACTTGAAATCTGTAATTCTTTTGGAGGGCTTAGGGTTTAGGGTTCACATATCCTCATATGAACCCAACTACAGCCTCACACAAACCATAATGAGTATAGCCTGTGCTGTTGGCCCAAGTGTAAACTGGTTACCTAACTACATAAATTTTCCAAAACCATTTTTTGTAATTTAATGAATTTCCTATAACAAAAATTACTCAAAATTCAAAATCTCCTGAACCTTAGGTCTATTTTTTTTGGAAATCACCTTCATTAAATCCTACTCACTGAGGGCTTTCCAAAAGTACCATGAGTGTGCCCAAATTCCCCTATAATTTTAGTTTTGATTTAAATGAATTTTCAATGAGAAAATTGTTCAACACTCAATAACTTTTTCACCATAGGTTGAAACATTATGAAACCAACTTGGTGCACCCTTACTCATTGAAGGCTTTCTGACTCTACCGAGAGTGTGGCAAGAGGCACCATTGTTTGGAAGATCTCAATATGACAAACAAACAAACAAACTATCTTCGCAGATAAATGTTTTATCACGAACAGAACACTTGGTATTCTGTGAGAAATTGGAATTAGAGGTCAATATTGTACATGTTATTGGCCCAATTCTTTTGGATTCATATGATTTCTTCAGGAGAGCTGAAAGCAACTCAAATGTTCACCGTATCAAGTTTTTGTTTCCTTGAGAAGTAGGTTGTTTCTAGAAATGATCAGAGGGATTAGCACTTATAACCAGTCTTGTGTTGTTGTTCTTTTTTAAGAGAACCTTCAATCTCAGTTCTGTTTTAAATCTGTTTGGAGGTTCTTAGGGTAGGAGTTTGAGCTTTGGTTCTCCCAATTTTTAAACTCCTCAATTTCAATTCTAGCACATTTTTCCAAGTTCAAGAACTTTTGAACCTAGTTCAAAAGCAAGGTCCATTTCCATGTACACATTACATTACACACTCCCCAATGCTAGCGATTGGGTGTGAACAAAATTTTACAATTCAACAACTAATTAAAGTTAATCCATTTTCTTGTATTTTGAGCTTTTCAAGCTTTTGATTAGCCCTACCCTCATCTCTCAAGATGCATAACCTCTCCCTCTTCTCCCATTGTTCAATAAAGAACAGTTGGTTAACTGCTGGTTACCCCCCTTGTTCTAGTCTTCTTTTTTTCAAGAATTCTAGTTCTGGTTCTAAGACCAAGAACCTGATACTTGGTTCAGGTTCCAGTTCCAAAAATGAACCTGGTTCCAGTTTTGACTAACAAGCCAAACCGGGTACCCACTACCAACCCAACACTGCTTCTAGTTAAATGCTAGTAATTTGCATACAGAAAAAGATTCAGTTTCCTTTGCACTCATCTTCGTTATTAGATGACAGAGTGAAAAAAAAGTGCGCTTTGTTTACATTATTCTTCATTCGTCGCCTGAGAGATTCGAACTCTCGCGGGGAAACCCCATGTACTTAGCAGGCACACGCCTTAACCACTCGGCCAAAGCGACTTGATATCCAGACAATTGAAATCTAACTTTTTATTCCCTATTAATTAGGGTTTACGGTTTTCAGCTGTGCTTTTGGTATTAGGGTTTAAGGTTTGAAGTTGTTGCAGAGAAGAGGGAAAGCGAGAGCTCTGAATTGGTTTTGAAGAAGAAGCGAGAGACAAACACACACACACACACACACACACACAGTGAAGGTTTTGCAAGAGGATTCGATGGTGTTCGGACAGTTGGTGATCGGTCCTCCAGGATCCGGCAAGACCACATACTGTAATGGCATGTCCCAGTTTCTTCAGCTTATCGGCAGGTATGTGTGTGTGTGGGGTCATGATGGGCTTTTTTTTTGCTTTGGAAAATTTATTCCCAATGTAGAGTACCCATTTGGTTGCGGTTTTCTTTTAGCATAAAAGGAGACAAGCTCAGTGGGCTCGCACCGTCCGACTGATTTGCTTTCGTTGTATGTGTGCCTGTCTGCCTGGCTGTGTGTTGTTTGCGGTTTGTTTGAAATAGGAAAACCGCAGTCATAAACCTGGACCCTGCAAATGACCAGCTTCCCTATGAGTGCGCAGTCAACATTGAAGAGCTCATTAAACTGGAGGATGTGATGGCTCAGTATGACCTTGGCCCCAATGGAGGTGCTCTCTCTTTCTGTCTCTCTGTCTCTGTGTTTCAGCTTGAAAACGCTAACCCTAGTTCCTTGAATTCTGACAAGAAGAAAAAGGTAAATCATGTTCTCACATATTGAGAGTGAGGACTGAATTGAGGCATCTGCAATTCCAGGATTGGTGTTTTGTATGGACTATTTGGAAAAGAATATTGACTGGCTAAAGGACAAGCTGGAGCCTCTCATTAAAGGTGTGTGATCCAAAACTGACCCTCCCTCCACAAGTTCTAATGAATTGTCATGAAAGAGGACTGGGAGTTCTACGCCAAGGGATACACGAATCCCAATTTACATCCTCATGTAACTGATCAGCTGAATTTCAGATTGGCGCCTCAGGAAAGAAATGTAATCAATGTCAATTCTAACTCATGATTTTAAAGTGATAGAGGGATCCAGCAAAAAAGGCTTTGGTCCAAGGAGGAACAACTTGTGTTGCTTCTTTCTCAGAAACTGTGTAAAACATGTTCAAAGTGCCTCTTGTTATGCACTTCATGAAACTAACACAAGTTCACAGTGTCAGCTACCCAAGGTTGGTCCTTCACCTTCTTATTATATCCAACAATAATTGGAAAGAATTATTTGGAAAATGGATGTGCAGAGCAGCATGGTGTTGATGTCTTTGAGATGCTTCACATTGGTAGTAGTTGTTGGGATCTCGTCAGCTACCATCATGTTATGTTCTCCAGTTTTGATATTCACCAATCTCAAGTGCATGTGCTATGTGGTCTGTAATCCATTGCATTCTTGCTCTATGAACTGTAGCTTTGAAGAAACTTATGCAACATCTTTGTGTTCAACCTTATATTTGAGAGTCCATAAGCTGGTTCCCAGTTTCCATAAGCTTCTTTTGCACCTGAGAGCCTTGGCAAACAAATCTGTGTCAAGATGAAATTTTCTTGAACTTCTATTAGGGGGACTCTCTTATGTGTGGATTATTGTGGCTTTCACATTTCTATGCAGATCACTATCTGCTATTTGACTTTCCTGGACAGGTGGAGCTCTTTACTCTGCACAACAATGCAAAAAATGTCATCCTGGAAATGGTCAACAAATGGGACTTCAGGGTACTTCCTTTTTTGCCCTTCTCTAATTTTTCATGACTATATAAGCAGGGATGTTATGGTAGGTGGTCAATGCCATGCATGTTGCCATTGAAGGTCCCTGAACATGAGTATGACCGCACTGTCATTCAAACCACTAGTTAATTCTGTCTTGCGGTCTGGTTTTCTTGTCTTTGTGTTTGCTGATGGTTGCTGGTTTTTGGGTCAGATCTGAAAATTACATTACCTTATATTACAGGGTCATCTCTCAATTCTTTCCAAGTTAGCTAAAATCATAACTATTTAGACATTCTCAGTACTTTTAGATATATTGCTCTTGACTCTCCAAGCTTTGAGAGGATGTGGAAACTTGTATCAAGTTTGTCTGTGTTACTAGTTGTTAATCTGGCAATGGTGGCTTTGGACTCTTGCAGCTCACAGCTGTACACCTGGTTGATGCACATCTGTGCAGTGAGCCTGGCATGTACGTTTCAGCATTGCTGATGTCTCTGTCTGCAATGCTTCACTTGGAGCTCCCCCACATCAATGTTTTGTCCAAAATTGACCTTATAGAAAGCTATGGAAAACTTGGTAACTTCCTAACTCGGACATGGCTTAAGCTATGGGAATATTGGTTTTACTCATAGTGCTTGATTGAAATGTGAAGATGTGACAATGCAATAAGCTTACATTTTTGTGTGGGTTGTTTGTAGCTTTCAATCTAGACTTTTATACAGATGTACAGGATCTTTCTTATCTTCAGCATTATTTAGATAAGGACATGTGGTCTGAAAAATATAGGTATCTTGCAACCTATCTCTTCTCTGACTTTTGATATTCCTGCCAAAACTACTACTGCTTGTCCTTCTGTGTACTCTCAGTTTGTTGATTCTTTGATTGTGCTTGGTGCATATAACAAATATGGAATTTTTCTGGTGTCAACTGCAGAAAACTGACTGAAAAGCTGTGTGAAGTAATTGAGGACTATAGTCTTGTCAACTTCACAACACTAAATATTCAGGTGGGTCTCAACCTGGCTGTGTGCATCATATATCTCTCAGATTCTAGCTCCTGATGCTTCTCTTGCATAGATTTAACACTGGCTGAAACATTTGTGCATGTAATTTATTTGCACAGGACAAAGAGAGTGTGATGGATATTCTCAAGCTCATTGACAAAAGCAATGGCTATGTCTTTGCTGGGATCGAGGGAAACATCACAGAGTTCAACAAGATTGCTGCAGCCCCACTGAATTGGGATTATTACAGATATCCTTTCCCTTTCTTTTTCATTCAGTTGTGTGCTGATGATCTGCTGAGAACTTGTCCTGATATGTTGCATGGATAGGGCTGTGGAGTCCATACATATATCTTGTTCTCCTCACATGGGACAGGGTCCTCATGCATTGTGTTGATGTTGTTTCGTTACAAAGAGAGCAAGCAGATGTCTGTACTTAGATGTCCACCTTGACTGTAATGTGGCACGACAGCAGCTGTGCAAGAAAAATACATGAAGGATGATGAGGATGATCGCTAGAATGGAAGCAAATGAGGCCAGTTTTACAGACTTGCAACCAGGTGATACAAACACTGACTATCTATCTCTGGTGATAGAGCACAATGGGCAAACAGGGTGCTGCACAATGCTGAGATTATCATCTCTCTATGGAACTACCTGCATTTTCTTCTGCCCAGTGCTATTGAAGATTGGCCAGCTTTCATATGGTCAGTTTATTACGACCCAATGCTTGTGTTGCTGCATTTACAAGCATCAGGAACCCAGGACTTCTGTATTTGCAATTGGTGAAATTCAGACCTACTTTTTTGGGACTCCAGGCAGCCAGCAAGCTGTTTTGGCATCAGTATGCACCTGGAACTTGTATATTTGTTCAGTTGGCAGAGTTTAGTCAAAAGAAGACTTACATTGATCTGTGCACTGGATCACTTCACATTGGTATATGTAGTTTGGACAGAGTTGGTTGTCATATACCTGATGATAGAGGTATTATCAGCATTTCTTGATATAGAAATCTGAATTTGAGTTCAAAAGCTTGTGTAATGATGTTTTTTGTGAAACCTACATTATTGCTACGGTTCTATGGAATACTGAATAATGCTTTTTGATGGTTCAAGGGAACTAATCTATCAATGTTGTGTGGTTATATTGTTTTTGATATATCTTAGGGTAAGGGTATATGCAAAATTTTAATTTATTTACTCGAGGGTGAAGATTTTTTTACTTTTTTTATTTGTTTGATTAGGGTAAGGTCCAAACAAATTTTATAATTTTGGGTAGATGGGTAGGATCCTAGTAACCCCTATCATATACCCCATGGTTAAGGTGAAAAAAAGATAAAGAAAGGATAAATAATCATATCTCATTTATTAAAAATGAGAGTTATTTTTTCACACTGAAAATTTTATTTAGACAACTATCACAGGCTTAAATCTAGTGGAATTAAAATAATAAAATTGCATTAAAATATTTTAATTTCTAAATTGTTGAACATGCATCAAATGAGAAAGTGTTGAGATCAAATTGGACGTGTCACTTGCCCTACTAAACATAAATGCAAATCTAAAAATAAAAATTTATATTAACAAGCTCAACATAAGTGATCTGATTGGTTTTCAAACTCTTCTTCAATCTAATCTAAACGATTTGCTTTTACCTCTTGAAAGTTATTAAGAAACTTAGTCTCTACAAATGCTTCACAACTAAAGTGTGGATCATTTGGCCAATTCTTGAAAATTAATACAAGTTTATTTAAGTTTTAGGTTTCAAATTGACATTTATGAAACCCTATCAAAATTCTAGCAATAGAAAAAGAAAAATTCCTTCAATTCAGCTTTTCAAAATACTTTAAATTTGACAAACTTAATATTCAACAAGAAGAAATTGTGTCTCATGTGCTTTCCACAACTTTAATGGATCTTCATAAAACTTTGCAACCAATTGCAAATTTCGAAAACATGCAAGTTCTCACTACACCTATAATCAAAGACAAATTGTTAGCATTACATATTTGACTGAAAAATGTTTTATTAAAATTAATGATTACAAAAATTCAAAACTTACATGTTCCATGACAATTTGATCTTGAGTCAATTTTGCACTAGACACTGCCAACAATCATTCTTGGGGGTTAGAATTTGATGGATGTTCTACAAAAGGATGAACTTTTTAAAAAGTTGAACACAAAGGAGAATTAGAGTTTCGGAATCATACTTAGTTACTACAATTGTGGCTTTTTTTATTCTCACATAATTACTCAAAATAAAAATATCATTGAATTTGGGATCAAACATTAGAACCAACATCATGTGCAAATTTTTGGGATCAAATTGATGCAAACAATCCAAAAATGAAACAAGCACACAAGTGACTTCCAATTGCATCTTACTTGCTAACAAGAGTAATTTTGTATCAAATTGAGATGCAAGAATAGAACTCATTTGGATTTCCAATTTAAGTCCTTCATTCGTCAAGTTCACACAAAGGTTAAGTGCATTTGCAAATGCATCATTCAACAACCAATAACTACGATGTTGATTCAACACACAACTTGATACAACTAGGGCCAAGGTTGAAACACTGATTTTTTCAATGGCCCATATTTGTGTTGTTAAAGTTTTGCATTGTAAAACCAATGTTTGTTGAATGTAACAAACATGAATAGTAGCTTATATTCAAAGGTTTATTGGAACATTACCACTTTGGATGCAAACCTTGTTTTCACTAGTGTGCTTAGTTTCTATGGTTACAAACCTACAACCAACAAACGTTTTCAAATGGTGCCAATATCCTTAATTCTTCACATCTTACAATTTGTTTAAGAACATTTGTCATTGTAGACAAATTTGTGCCTTCATATTTCACATAACAAATAATTTTGTTAATCAATTTATACTATTGAAACAAAGTTTGTAATTTATTAGTAAGATTAATTCTAGTAGTGTTGTTTTCCTCAAATAGACCAATTGTAACATGTTTTGATTCCCACCCAATGTTAAGAAATTAATCACAAGGGCAAAAATATCAAATGCACCTTTGCTCATCCAAAGGTCAAATGTTGTTGTGATGCAAACTACACCATTAACACAAGGCAAAACAAACTTTTCAAGTGTGTGTTTCATCATACAAGGTAATACCTTTTCAATTTGAGCTTTACGTGATAGAAACACCAATCATGGGTCATTTCGTAAGCCAAATTGCCTCATCCATATGTTTTCAACTATGTTTAAAAGGAGTAACCTTTTCACAACAATTAACACAAGATCATCAATGAAAGCTTTATGTTCTTCGTTTGATTTTTTATATGTTGTAATATTATTGAAAAATGCAGAAACAGATTTTGGAATGACAACTTTTTGAACCTAGGAGCTTTGTTTCTTAAAGGCATTTGTTTCAGTAGAATGTCATCATCATACAATCTTACTAACATACATTTAAAAATATTAGAATGTTCATAATGTTTTTTCATGGCTAAAGTTCCATTTTTAGTTTTATAATATATCAATATTTTCCAACCTCAAATTTTTTATCCCAAAACATGAACATCCAAAACAACTCAATGACACAAAATACAACAAAGAATTTGTTTTATTTCAAAGAACACATGTTCATAATTATTTGGTTTGAAAAATGCATAAGGAGTAGATTTTTGATCCCATAGAGCTGATTTGGAATATAATGCAACTAGTTGTTGACTTGATTTAAGAACAATGGTATTTGATTTACCAATGGAAGAAGAAACAACAATAATGTCACCATCACCATTTGGAATTAGAATAAGACAATTGGGGCTTTCATTCGCCATGGTGAAACTATTGTAAGACATGATAGGAAACACATAATAGGAACACACAATTTCATATTTTCTTTCTAATTTTCTATCTAAACAATAGTCCCACACACACAAATAAGGTTTATGTGAAACTTACCCTAATAAGACCCACATGGGTTTGAGAACATAGTCGAGCTTAGGTACATGCATTTAAAAAATTATGTCCAAGGCTATGAAATGGGTACATTTTTCCAAAATTTTATACCCTTGGGTATCCATTTAATTAAGGTCTCTTGATTTTGGAAAAATAAGGGAAGATAAAAATACCCTACCCTTACTTGATGGGTATATTTGGGTAAATGATATACCCATAAAACACTAGTATTTATGTGCTACATTGGGCTTTGCATGAAGATGAAATTGTTCTTTCCCAACATGATAGAATAGTTGTAAAAGTTATGATGAACAAGTGGTTGCCATTGAGTTCATTAAGGAATTTTGTAATTCTAAACATACATTTCTAATGTTTATCAACAAGGTTTATCGCCTAATTACTTGGCTTGTTTATGAAAGGATTTATTTTCAACGATTAATCAATGTGGGCCACTGACATTTTTTTTGACATTTAATAATCCTAAAAGGAAATGGGAAAAATTATTATGTTTTTATGTCAATTGAAAACCATACATCTTCCAAATGGTCTTGTAAGCTTATATTTAAAAGATAATATTGTTGAATTGGTTAGAAAAGATCTTGTGACATGTGTTAAATATTATGATTATTGAATGCAATGCTTTCATGAACATTTGAAATCTAATTATTCATTATTTGATAGTTGTTGATTATATTTTTGTTACCAAATTTCAAAGTCAAGGTTGTAGTGTGGGGCACTAATAAAAAAAAGTAAAAAAATACATGAATAAATATATAAGGTGCAATACATTGGTTTTTAGGTACAAATTATAAATTAATTAATTTTAAAAATAGGGTACAATTTATTCAGATAATCAATTTGATTATAATATAAGATATGTAATAATCTGAAATAATGGATTATAATTAACATAGGGTGGTTTTAATGTGTATATATTAAAAAATTAGATAATATTAAGGCAATAAAAAATAAGTTGAACAATTATTTAATACCCCCCCTAAAAATGGTTGTTTGATGCATGTAGATCCCAAACTTTATACTAAGTGTCCTCCCCAAGGTGCTTTATTATGAATTTCAAATGCTTCAAAGTATGGTTCATTGAATATGTTTTTATATTGATTTTTATATTGATAAATACATAATGAATAATATTTTTAATTTAAATTAAATTTCAAGATGTTGAAATTAATTTCCATAAAAAAAACATATTTAAAAACAAAAACCAATATGTTGATTCCATTTTTTATTATCTCCCATGTGAAAAATGAAAATTCTCCTACCTCTTGATGGAGTGGACCAAAACCAAAAATTAAAAAATGAAGCAATGAAATTTTTGTAGAGGTTGCATAACATGGAATTGGGGTGTGACATGTCATTTGGTGATTGTTTAATGTCACTACAAATAAATGAAGAAGCATACATCAAAGCAATAAGAAATAATTTGAGGAATTACCCTATTTTATTTTTTTAAAAGAAAGTAATTGACATCATGACAAATTGATTTAATAAATCTCTAGACCATTGTGCCAAGCTAATATAAATGGGTGCAATTTATTTTAGGTTCATATGTAACAACAAATTATTGCATTTCACATTTAACAAAAATTCATAAAACAATAGCATGTGAAATGCAAAATATGTTATGAAAATGTAAATATGAACAAATAAAAGGATTTCAACAAATTAAAGAAAATAGGAAATAAATTATTAATGCACGCATACCAACTATGAACTCAACTTGCTATTTTCATCATATTATCATTTTCACTTTATCATTCTACACAATCTTTTAACTTTATACACACTTTACAATAACAAAATTGGTTTTTCATATTGAAACCTTAAACAAAACTTGCCAATGGATTCCACATATGTCAAATGTTGTAACTTATGTGTCGATCAATACCTAGAGAAACCCAAATTTCGAAAAGCTTTGACTTTAGTAAAATGTTTGAGCTTGTATAACTTGAAAGGTTTTAAGGAAAAAAAAACCTAAAATTTTACCTTGGGTAAATTTTGAATGTTCATTGTGATCTTGAAATCATTATTAAAAAAAAATTCTTTTATTTAATCCTTTTTGTGATTATGAACATACACAATTTAAATTATCTTCTTACATGGTGTGATGCATATATACAAAATAAAATCAAAATTGAGATCATTTGAAATTATTTTTCATATATGTGCACGGATTCTAATCTCAAATATGCCATCAAATGGGGAAATTTACTACAAAAAATATACAATTTAACAAATGTGAACATTAATAATCAAATTTGGATGCATGTTTTTCCTTTTATTAAAATTATTAATCAAAATACCACAAAATGAAATATTAGCTCTATGGTTGATTCATTGCAATCCAATACAATTAAATTCAATCCATATTATCTTGCACTTGAAAAAAAAAACCTAAAACAATAAATGATTTTAGTTTATTACATTTGGACCCAACCAATGAAATATAATCATATGAAGTTTTTTGCATCTATGGTAGGAAGTTTCAATGAAGAACTAAATAGATTTATTCAATGACATTTTGTATAAAAAACATAAGCACCCAAATCAACCATTTCACATATTTATCATAAAAAGAGTTGACATAATTGGCAAAACTTTTACATTATTAATTATCATATATGCCTTATTATGTATTTATGTAAAACATGATACAAATATGGATCCATTGAAAGCCACAGTTTTGAAAATAACTTATACAAAGAAAGCTACCTTTACTGTAAGTGACACCATTATACATTCAAGTTTAGCAATTCCAATCCACAAAACCTTAAGTCAAATAACAAATCTTAGTGATGAAAAAAGGAATATTTTCATTAAGAAATATGATCAATTGAAAGTGCTAATGCTTGACGAAATTTCTTTTATAAGCCATAGGATGCTCACATTTGTGGATAGAAAATTAAGAGTAATGAAACATGTTGACAATAGCTTTTTGGCAATTTTGATGTGAGTATAACAAAAGATGTTTGTAAGTTTCTCTTGTTCATGCTTCATGGGTATTTAAATCAAAGAACGATGGTTTTAACATTCTCGGCATGAACTTTTGGCAAAATAAAATAAAATGTTATGAATTCAAACAAATCATCAACAATCTAATTTTTTTAAATTCAGATTTTGAATAGATTTCAAATTTTTCAACAAACTGACAATGATATAAATTATATGAATAAAACATGTTTGAAACAATCACCACTTGATCCCAAATAATCACATTTGTTTTACACAAATGAAATGACTTATAAACATAATATGAAACTTTTTAATATATCATTGTAGGTGAAGTTTTTGGTTTTAAAGTTGCAAATATCTCACATGACACATGTCCATGTTTTAATCTTTATGAAAATCCAAGTGGGTGCCATTGTGGGTTTACAGCAAAAAAAACATGCAGCTAGTGAAATTATGTGTTGATAATTATGAAATTCAAGATGGACTTGTCACTAGAGCAAAAAGGTGTTATGAAAGTCCATTCTATTATATTTCCTACCTTATCAATTATATGGATTCATTTATTATGCCTTGAATAGGTCAATACATAAAAATAAAACATGATAGTTTGTATGATTCACATCTAGAGATCAACAAAGTAAGGACCCCTATTACAAAAATTACCAAAAAAATAAAAGTAAAAGGAAATCCCAATCATATTATCATTCAAATACAATACCCTAGATAATGAATGGTGTTTAATTGTTTACAACATCATTTAATTTAATACATGGAAAACATTACATGTTGTTGTGATTTATATAATAGAAATCTTTTACAATAGAGATATCCATAAAGTCATCCCCAGTTTGCCCCCACTTTGGACCTTAGTTCTGGGTTGTCCATAAAATTTGCCAAATTAGGGACCAAACTTGGAAACTAGGGACCAATTTCCAAAAAGTGGGGACCAAATGAATTTTTGGAGGGAATATGGGCTGCCCAAAAAAAATGTTGTTTTTTTATGTTTGAAGGGTTTAGTAGGGTTTATGTGGGGTCAAAATTGTCTCCCATCTCCAACTTTTTCTTTAGTTTTTTCTTCATTTGGTTTTTCTTCTTGCTATTCTCATTTTTAGGGTTTCCACTTTCTCAAGTTCTTTTCTTTCTCATTTGAACTCGCTTCTTGCAATTTTTTCTTTTCTTTTTTTTGCTCTTTCTTTTTAAGTAATGGCTTCTTCTTCAAGCTCTAGTTCTTTTTCAAATTCAATTTTTTTTCAAGTGATGATGAAGTCTTGTATGACATGGATAAAAAGGTTACAATGTTTTTTTCATGTGGGGTTTATTGCTTGTACTTCTAGAGATTTGTTCATTGCAATAGAAATGGAGGAGGGGGGTGGGCATTTTGTGGACCCAATTAATGGTGTTTGAGATGTGCTAACCACGTTACAATCCACCCCAACATTATTCAAAAACCTAATTAACTTCATTGCCACAAAATTTGAAGACTTGGCATCCATTGTGGTGCCTACAATCATTTCCAATACCATGGTCTATAGGTGAAACCCCTATTGTTTCTAGGAAACCATCAAAGCTAAGCCCTAAGCAATGCCTTCTAAACTTTGTTTTCTTAATTTCAAACATGACAATGTCACAAAATATGATTCTTTCATCCGGAATTGGGCCAAAAGTTCAATGTGTGATGATGTTATCTTCATTTCATCTTGCATTAATTTTGCACTTATGGATGAGATTTGTTGGCCTACAACCTAGGAGAGAGCTACACTAGGGTCCAATTTGCAGGAGTTGTCAAGATGCATTGGGGTTGGGACCCTAATTGAGATTTGGAAACCTTGGTGGGATCCATGTCACCGAACTTGGTTCAATGGCCACAAAAAATTATATGTTATGAATAACACAATTGTTCTTAACCATAGAGGCTTGTTTATCTTCATAGATTCTGGCTATCCAGGATCTTACCATGATGTGAACATTCTTTGGCACTCTAAATCTTCCACGAATGGCAACAATGTTTCATTCATGATGATGAATACTTTGAATTCCTACTTGGGAATCCTAGGTATATGGGAGAAGAAATGTTCATAGTGTGGAGGATTGGGAAATGAGAAATAACTCCCAATGCAAACATGGATGGAGTGCATGCATGCTGGTTATAGGGTGCAGGTGGAATGGGGTATTGGAGGATTGAAAAGAAAATGGAAAAGGCTCATGAAGAGGTTTGATAACACAAAACCAAGATATTCACACCTCTTCAAATTTGGAACCCTATTCACTAACTTCTTGCATAGAAGGAATATGGACCTCACATACGAAGTTATCAGTGACCATCTTCCTAATCCTTGAGACCATAGATGGGCTAGGGACTTCTAACTAAATGTGTAGGCAAGATTTAACTTGTGCCCTAAATTCCTCCTTTGAAATTACTCCTAGCCCCTAAGCTGCTTTCAAGATTCAAATCTTCACTTTGTTTTTGCATTCATGGTTTATGTCCATTTTCACAACTAGTAATGCATCATGAATCTCCGAACTCACTTGGAAGCAAAATATTATGGTTGTAAGATTCCTAAATTGGAATTGCAACATCTTTCGTTTAGTCATTAGCCTCTCAAGAGGTCCTATGTTGGAGCTAGGTGGAGTAGCTAGCCTAAGGGTTGGGTTAAGGCAATTTACCTCAGTGGAACTAGGAGAACTAAGACCTATTAATGTTGTATTTAGTCAACAAAATCTTGTCTCCGCTTGAGCACGTTCCTTGTGGAATGATTGTCCATTGCCTTGAGTTGTGCAAAAACTTCATTAAATTGTAGAAATACCTTTTTAATCCCATGTTCATCAAAAGTGTCAACCTTAAGATCCTTTAAAGCATCTTGCAATTGGTCCTTCAAGGTGTCCTCATGAAATGGTGAGTTTGGGTAGGCAATCATATAGTCATCATAAATTGCCTTCTAAACAACCGTTGGAATAAACTATGTGACCTACTTTTTCACACTAGAATAGGTTACAAAGTGGGTGTTGTAGCTAGCGGCCATAGTACTCAAGTGCAAACATTCCATAATGGCTCTTTGCATTTTTCCTTCTTAGGTCCCTTCCCCTTCAACTTTCGAGCATCTTGGCCTTGGGAAAGTTCTAGGTTTTCCTGGGTCATATCAAACTCCTCACTGAATGTTGCCATATCTGCTAGAATTACAACATATAAATAGACAGACACACTCCCACTCTCAGACCTCCTATTCACTATGTTGCTAGCCCACAAAAACATTTCCATGACCTACAAATCCTAACAAAAGTTCAATGGCCACATGCAAGCCATAATGAACCCCCATACTTTTACTAGGTGTAATTCCAACACCCACAAACCCAAGCAAAAGTTCAATGACTCAATGTAGATTGTACAAAGGTTACCCTAGGTATATTAGTAACTCAAATGCAAGAACAAATGATTAGAATTAAAATTCCAATGAGTTGTAGACTTCACTTTGGCTTAGTGAGGACCTTAGTAGCTAAAACAAGTCCTCACATGTACAAAAATGAAAACCTTGAACTGCAAACTTGATTTTGGTCAAATTGGGATTTTAGTAGTTCCACCCAATGATCAATTGATCATTTTTATGGACACATAGAGCTACATACCTGTAAATGGTTCAATTGACAATTTCAAAACCTAAAAATGCATGCATCCAATTGAAATGAAGGATACATTAAGAAAATTCTTCAATTTGGGAGCTCAATTAAGGTTTTAGTAGCTTAAGCAAATGGTCATATTACCATTTGTGTGCCCCCACATAGTTGTAAACCTATAAATGGCTCAATTAACAATTTCAAAACTTCAAAATGCATGCACCCAATTCAAATGATGGATACCCTAAAAAAATTCTTCAATTTGGTAGTTCATTTAGGGTTTCATGGCTTAAGTAAGTGGTCATATTATCACTTGTGTACCCCATATAGCTACAGACCTATAAGTGGCTAAATTAACAACTTCAAAACCTCAAAATGCATGCACCCAATTCAAATGATGGATACCCTAAGAAAATTCTTCAATTTAGGAGTTCAATTAGGGTTTTAGTAGCTCAAGCAAATGGTCACAAATTACCATTTTTGTGCTCCCACAAAATTGTAAACCTACAATCCATTCATACATAGCCTATGAACTTGCAAGTTCTTTTCCAAAATTGTCCGTGAACTTGCATTTACAAAAATCTAATGTTGTTTTGCTTCTTAGGTTCCATCAAACTTTGCATAGACAAGTAATATTTGAGGCAATCCACTTCAGATTGCAACCATTTTTAAAAAGAAAAACTTTTAAGACACAATTGTTCAACCATCTAACCATAATATGGGTTTTCACTTTTGACAACCTCAAGAGCTTGCCATTCCAAGCTCTGACCTATAGATGGATGCATGCCATGCTTTATTTACACAATGTAGTTGTCATAACATAGATGGATTTTTATGCAAATGTAAGCATGCTAGAATTTGCTTAGTGTCTATTTCATTGGGGAGAAGCAATAGTGTGCTTGAATTGATAGAACTTTGGAGCTCCACATTAGGGCTCTTACAAGGTCTAAGCAATGGTTTTTGCTTGAATGATTGGAGAAACCTATAATGAAGAAGTTCTTGCATTGATTCATAGAACTTGGTGCAAAACATAGAAGCATACCACAATGCCAAAAAAAACGCTCCCCAAAGAGATAGATCACGAATGTGACACTCATAATTTTTTTTGGCATTTTCTTCTTGGGCATGAAACAGGTTCTCAAACAAATTCAATCAAAGTTGTTAACCTCACCTGCAAATATCTAGAAGTGAAAAACTCTGGGTTGCGCAAAATTGTTAGAAGTGTCTATCCCTTCTGCTTTGCATGCATTCAAGATCTAGTTAACCCCCATGGTATTCCTTCAAAATACAAAGTGCTTGGGCTTTCGACACTTGACCACCTCACTTGTTGCTATATTTATCCTTGTGCTCTAATGCAAACATTCAAATGCAAGTAAGCAAGCTCTTACTATTGAGAATGCATACAAGCAAACTTTGAATACTAAGAATGAGAAGAGTAAAAGGGTTTAAGGCTCCCACGTGAATGAAGCTTTTGGGCACAAAAAAATACATAAACAATCACAAATTAGGGACAAACTCGTTTGACCTTGAATTTTGGTCAAAAATCAAGTTTGGCACCCCGTTCAACCCCATTGTATTTTTCTCACACCCAATTTCAAGTTTCCTCCCTTGTTTAAGCCAAATTGGGGATCCTCGTGCCCTCTTTCAATGACTTTACAGATAAGTTTAATGTTCCAATTCTTTAGATCGAAGGAAAGGCCTCAACCTATCAACATTGAAAATTCTCAATCAAATTTGTACGACAAGATCCAAGTGTTTTGATATAGGTAAAATTTAATCAAAATGTGTAAGAAATCTTTTAAACACATATATTAACATTATAATTTTGAACTTATTTTTTCTGATTAGACAACGAATTATAATTCACAACTAGACTACATAGGGATTAATATAATATAATATAATATTTGTCGAAATACACAAAAGCTGAAACATCCAAATTTTTGCTCTAAACCAAGGGCACCTTTGCGCTAATACCAAAAAAAGAAAATGCATAATGTATATTAGAAGAATGTGAAGTTCTAGATTGTAGAACTTGGAAAATTTGAAAATCTGTGACAAAATTTTCATAAGAATTTTGAACTTTTCATGTCATGAATTGAGAATAATTTATTGTACAAGTAAACAAAATTTGTATTTTTGGAATTTGGAACAACAAGTGACACTACACTAATTTGTACATATATTAAGTGATTAGTTATAAATTGGGTGTTTGGGGAATCTTCTTAGCTACTAAGCTAATAGGTCCCATAGTTCATGTAAATCCTCTTGGAGCTTCAGTTTCATTTGGAATAGCCTAACGCACATTGATTACGACGAGTAGTTCAGATTTATTAGGTTGGTTGTTAACAATGAAAAAAAAATTGTATTACAAACTTCAATGAAATGTGGGTAAATTGTTTTATAGACCAATGTGGAGAGAAAACATGGTTGATAAGAATAGTAAAAAGTGGGCATAATTGTTAACAATGTACGAAGAAGTAATGGATCCAAAATTTTGTAGGTGTGTTTGGTTCTTGTCCACCAAAAATTCAAATCGTCTTGTTGCCTTACCCATAAACATTTTGCAACAATCCATCCATTTGCAATCTTTAGAAAAAAGCCCTTTAAAAAAAGAACAAGCCCCTTTGGATGCTCAAATCTTTCAAGTTTGATAGCAACCAACACCCAAACATAACTTGTCAAGCAAGCATTCATGACATAGTAGCACACACATATGTAGACAAAATTGGGTACTTACTTGAAGGAAACCAAAGAACTTGTGCACATATCCTTTAAAGGCATTTTTGTTGGTGAAGTATCCTATCTAGTACTAATGTGGTTTGCCTACATACCTACATTACAACATATGATTCCACCATTTTGAGTGAAGCCCATCAAAAGAATAAAAACATCATCAATGGAAGGAGAACATCAAGTTAAAATAAAAAATTAGTTGACAAAAAATTTCATGCCCAACTATAGGACTTTAAAAAAAAAACCTTATGGGAAAAATCGCCCATTTTCAAGGGTCATGTCTCATTGGGTGCATTTATGGCATCCACATACATGGATGGTGTGGAATAAAATACATTTACACAACAATCCTATCACAAGCAATAATAATGACCTTTAGTGCAAAACTTAAATGAATATTCAAAACCCACAATCTTTACAGGAGCCCATCTGGTGTCATAACCATTGTTGAGTTTAGGGTTTAACATCTCATAGAAAACAAGTTTAGACTTGAAAGTCTTCTTAAGACATTAAATACTTCGGCTTAAAAAGGAAAAGATCTCAAGAATAAGGGAAAACAAAAGGGTACATAAATCTAATGCACAAATTTCACCAGGTTCACATGGTGAATGAACTTATCCATTTGCTTGAACCAGATTTACGCAAAGTCATCACCCATAGTCCACATCAAATGGTTTGTTTAACTTATTCTATGCACGTCTAAGAAAAAACATTGTGGTGATTTAGTTTCTTGTTGCATCACACAAAAATTCTAAAACACCGATTTTGCACACAATTCTAAGCACCAATTTAGTAGTCGGTTTTTCCTTATACAATTGACAAAATATTACATAACAAAAACATAATTTGTTGCATAGTAACATTACAAACTTGGTTTTGAACATATTCCACAAAGATACCAACTAACTCAAATACATTGTAGGCATTGAAACAATCATCATCCTGCACATTGGTATTAACAAGAAAAAATAGAAACTCCCATATTATATATATATATGAGATTGTAGATAAAACCACCCTATGGTAACACAATTTTACGATGACTGTTTGTGTTAAGTCTTAAGCTAAACAAAAGAAAAACAAATGCATTTAGGTGTGTTAATTACCTGGATAGGAGAATTTTTGGAATTAATGTTAAAGCTGAAGCTAGAAGGTGGCTCATAATCAGTCCAAACGCAGTTCTAGTTGTACATATTAAGGATGTTTCCTACACCCCGCTTGTTTTGGATGAAATTTTATCAATTCCCATACACATAAAAAAAACACCTTAAAACTCATTTCAGTTTATTTTTTTATCCTTTCAATTTGAACTTTAATAATCGCTCCACAACCTTAAACTTAGGACTTTAAACCTAGTAACAACCATTATTGTTGCTTAGACTTGTTGAGTTCTATGTGCATGTGTGTTTCTAAGCTTGTCCAACAAGTTCCTTGTTTTCCCATTTTCTTCAAAGGAAAGAAACCATTTTTGGTACCCAAAACATAGACAAGAATCTTGGAGCTTGCATACCTAGAAGTAGTGGTCTCAGATGCCTTGAGAATCACCATGTCGTCGTCATATGCATTTTGGATAGAACTCAAGACCATGTAATCGTTTTGCTTCTTCAAACTATCCATCAAGAAGTAGTAGTAGAAGAAGAAGTGTTCCTTCAAACAAAACAAATAGGACAAGAAAACAAAGAAAGAGAAAAGTCACAATAGGCACTTATATTTTGTGTAGAAACTGATGTTGCACAATGAGAGGATGTCAAAAACAATGGTAACTTGTAGCTGGATTATGCAAAAAAGAAAAGAGAGAAGAGGATTTGCTTGAGAAAAGAAGAGAATGATGTTGATATGGCACAAAGTGTGGTGGAGGAAACAAGAAGGCCATAACAGAAAAAACTTTTCAAGATGCTTTTAAAGCCCCCATCACAATATAAGAAGTTGTAAAGTTGGGAGTGAATTTTTCATAAAGAAGGAAAAAATCAAACAATGTAAATGCAAATGAATATGGGAAAAAAAAAATAAGCAAACGGTGTTGAAATGAAACCCAACCATTCTTGCAACCCTTGCTCCCTCCTTTCACAACTTTTGAAAACTTCAACAAATTTGCACCAACAACACACATATGCAATCTCAGGAACTATGCATAGATACCTAACCAATTCTTTTCAACATATTTTCATAAACAAAAATCATTGAATCTTAGTTCAAATGCATGCATCCACACTAGACTTGCACTACACAATATATGATTCAAATAGACCAACAACAAAAAAAATTATCAAATGACACCATCCAACTACTAACTAACATCATAAGTGTAAAACATTTACTATATTCATATGCAAATGTCATGCAACAACTAAACAAATTTTTGTGGACTTTTCACAATAACATATGTAGCTGATATACATTTGGACTCAACCCATAAAATTTTATTTACAATGTGATCACATTTGCATCACAACATAAATAATAAAACTATACCTCCATTCCCCAAATACTTGCATTCAAACACATTATTAAAAAAAAATGGTAGATTGTCACTAGTAATGCATAGCAATGCGAAGCCCAAGTTAATTTACTTTCATGTCCATAGATCTCCATATCAATGCATGACCTACTTGTACTTTACACCTCAAATGACGTCAGCGAAGACAATGCCCACCCACAGGACACGATGCAACTTTGGTCCAGTGATTTTGCCCAAATGGCTATGATCCACATAAACGTTTAGCCAGATTTGGCTACAACCTAAATAAATATGAAAGTAACATTTTAAAAACATCCTTCTTGTTTTGTGGCTTAACTTGAACCATGTATAGAAATATCTGGTGAGTTTTCCAAAATTTTGGTTGAATTTCTGGGTGTTGAAAATCTCAAAAAGCACTTGATTTTAGAGCTTTTATTTTTTTAAAAATTACAACTTTCTTGCTATTATATTTAGCCGGAAAATTAAACGGCTGCTTTGTTCTAAGCGGCTGCACAGACACTTGAAGCCATGTATAAAAAAAAATCTGGCGAGTTTTCCAAATTTTTGGTTAAATTTCTGGCTATTGAAAATCTCAAAAAAACACGTGGTTTTAGCGCTTTTATTTTTTTGAAATACAGCTTTCTGGCTATCATATATAGCCAGAGAAAAAAACGACTGCTTTGTTCTACTCTGCTTGCATAGACACTTGAAGCCAGCCATGTGTAGAAAAGTCTGGTGAATTTTCCAGATTTTTTTTTGAATTTCTGGCTATTGAAAATCTAAAGAAAAAAACTTGATTTGAGCGATTTTATTTATTTATTAAATACAGCTTTCTGACTATTATAGGTAGCCGGCAAAAGAAATGGCTGCTTTGTTCTCTGCTGCTGCTGCACAGACACTGGAAGAGCTTCCAGGACACTGAAAAGATCATTGGATCGTGAAGGAGATTGTTGGTGCACAAGGAGGTTTGCTCGTTTGCTCTTCTCTCGAAATGTCCTCTCCGCTCACTTGCGATCCTGAACCATCCGAACGATTTCTTGTGCAGTCTGTTCTTGATTTTCAAGGGTTTGCATCTGCTTCTTCTTCCTTTCTCTTTCGTTCGGAAACACTTCTTTCTTTGCTTATCTCTTTCCTTCCAACAATAACACTATTTTCTTTTCGAGTTACACACACACACTCTCTCTCTCTCTCTTTTGGAAACAGTTCTTTCTTTGCTTATCTCTTTCCTTCCAACAATAATACTATTTTCCGTTCGAGTTATCACTTGTCCAGTGATCTATGCTTCTTCTTCTTCTTCTTCATGGCAGCTTGTCACTGCCGTTCGTGATGAAGGTGATGGTCTGTCACTTTTGAGCGACTCTCATGAGGTTATGACTGCACTCATTGTCGTGTTACCTATAATTGTTGTTGTGGAGATTTCTCTGCAACTTCATCAAGCTTCTTCTTCTTGTTCTTCTATTGGAGGCTGACTGAACATTTTCTGATTCGTGCTGGTCTTTGCGATGCAGATAGAGAGACAATAACAGCATCATCATGATTCTGGTGGGAGGCAAGCAGATTGCAGAGGTAGAAGCAATTTTTGTCCCATCTGTTACACCACATGCATGTAGCATGTAGTTTCTGTCCCTTAAGCAAGAATTGGTTTGCATTGCTCCTATGTCCTCTTTTCCATTTTCTATTAAAAAAGAAATGTCTCCTCCAAACAACGACGTAGCAGAAAGTCTCTGATTTGCTGCAGCAGGTTACATACGGTGTTTTTTTTTTTTTTTGAATCACAAAGATGGAAAACTACTGCCTTTCTACTACAGATAGAGAAAGTGAGATAGAGATTCTTGGTTCAATCTTCTTTTTTCCTTTGGTTTTTGTGTGCAGGGACAAGATATCCTCCATGAGCTTCTGGAGCACCCAGTGTTAGTATCATCAGCAGCAGCATTTGTAGCACTACCCGGACAACATATACAGCCGCCTCCAGATGAGAATGGAGTATCTACGGATGGACATGAAAGAGAGCACAGGAAGTTTGTGTATGTGGGTCAAAGGGAATGTGCAACTGTAGATCCTGATGTTGTTGAGGTAAATGTACATTCAGGGTGCATTCATTGAGGTTTTGTGATGATTTGAACTGTTTGTTCTCTTGTGTATTAGGTCTTCAATTGCAGCAAGTTTGTGTACATATGTGGAAACCAGAACACATAGCCACTTTCATATACTCAATACTGCTTCATGTCAGCTCTCCTTTTGATGAGTTCTGTAAGGAGGGATATGATGGCGGCAGCAGTACACCAGAAAGAGGTTCTTGTGGGAGCATGGAGGCTGGATGATCAAAACTTTGGAACTGCTCATCATGCTCAGGAGAATATAGATTAGGTCTGCACAGCATGTTAGTTGTCGATGGGTTTTTTTGTCTCGTTAAAAAAGGCACTGTTGCGGTGTGACTGGATACAGTTTATTGGGACAGATGATGCCACCACATGTATTGGAGTTGTCATTCGAAATCCCCAATCAGGCTTGTAAGTCTCTTTTACCCTCTTCTCACTCTTGACATTAAGTTGTGTTGCTAATAAGTGTGAGATTGGCATTGGATTTATTGTGTCCATCTTCAGGAATGCAAGTATCTGAAATTTATCATCTGGGCTGTGCTTGGCAACATCATGTCTGTGGTCACAGGCAACCTTATGCCAGGGATGACTTTCTATAATGAGTTAATGCTAAAGATAATGTATGGTGGGGATCAAATGAATGAATGAGTGTACTGCTCAGGTACATCATGTCTTAGGTGCACAAAATTTATATACGATATCCTTGTCAAGCAAACAAATAGATGTGTGTGATAACTGTTTGCCAATGGGCACAATTGGTCTGCCTGGATTTGAAAATTGGTTCATCACTGGAAGATGTTTATTTTAGGATGGAAAGACGCTTCAAAAAATTTGATATTCCTAAGTTTATTGTTTGACAGAACATGTGTTGGGCACTTGGATTTTGTGAATGGTGTGAAGCTGGGTATTAACCAAATGATTGGTTCAGTTTCCCCAACTAGCTCCTGTCTTCTTGAGGTTAGTTGCTCATCTGGTCCCTCTGGTTCTGGCACATGCTTCAGTGCTTGCTTGATTTTTTGTCTCTTCACACACTAGCTCTGGATTTGTATGATGATAGATGTCAATTTGAAAGTGCAAATGGAGAATCTGGATGCAGAATTGAAGCTTAAGTAATGGGTTGCCAGGCACACCTCGTTGGAGGATTTGATGACCTTGTAGATAGAAAGAAGAAATTCTTGATGTTCGCATCGTCAGGTATTACTGAACTATTTGTCATGAAAGATGATTTGTCCTCAAGGAACATTCATGACCCTGAATCAGTAATGTGCTCTTGCAAAAGGGTGCTCATGGATTCTGGTCTTTTCCTGCCTTGTCTTGCATTTCAGAGTTGACTGTTGAAAGGTATTGAACTTGGACAGAGTGTGTGGGTCTTACAGGAAAGCGCAGACGTAGCAGTAAAAACCCAAAACAGCCAGAAGGGTACTCACGGCCCCTTGCAAGGAGGATCCTTGAGGAATTGCAGTCCTCATCTTGCAATTTCAATTTGCAGACTCTCTGCATTCTTCAACACAATACCACTGTTGGATCGAATGGCTTTGCTCATCCCATTGCATGGGGTTTTGTGGTAGGCCTATCCAACCTCCTGAGTGAAAGTTCTTCACCAGCACATTTCTTGCCAAGATGTGGACAGAGAAGGCTGTAGGAATCTTGGTCCTGGTGGCTATGGTGGTACCTTTGTATGCTCCACAATAGAATACTGCAATAGGAACTGGAAGAGAGAATAGGATGCCACTTGAAAGGTAGATAGGAAGAGGAAAGTTCAAAGGTGGTAGGATAAGAATCAGGCATCATGGGTGTTGATGGGGCTGGGTATGGACCTTCAAATGCTCTGACAGACCACTTGAGACTGCATAGTATAATGATGGTCTGGGTCAGTGAAGGAAGGAGGTCTTGAATATCACAATAGACAAAAGTTCTTGTGGATTCATCTTGCTGATTGTAGGTAAGGACGTAAGTAGTCAGGTCTTGAAGAAATTGAAATTTCTGATCTCCCAACATTCTCCCTTACAGAATGCTTTATGCTTTCTGGATTTGGAAATGTGAAGCCTGTAAAATTTAGGGTTACATGATGTGTGAAGGAGCCTAGTGTGGAGATCAAATAGATTGGTCAATACATGTTGCACACCCCTGGGACGTTACAATCATGTCATGCGGTCACTAATATTTTGCTGCATGCAGGTTGAAAGCAAAATTGGTCATCTTGCTCCAGCCACCTTTCATATTGATGCTAGGTGTCCAGATGGTGTTGTTCGTTCCTTGTGTCTTCTCACTATATCCTCCAATCCCAATTATGGAGCTGAACTGATGACACCCTACAAGACATCTGAAGATTCTTTTGCAATTGGTCCTACAAGATGGTGTGTGTATGGCCTTCAGCCCTGTCCAATTTATGAAGATGTGTTCAGAGGATTTGTTTCAGATGATAAGACTTCTTTTCATGTGCTCCAATTACTCCTTTGGTCTATGCTTTCAGCACATAAGATCATCACTGTTGTTGCCATATTTCCAGTGCAATTGTCACCCTGACATTTCTATTTGCATACAGGAGTGACAATCATGTGCAGTTTGCTGAGTATGCACTGGAACAGGAAGATTCATGGTTCTTGGAGAAGACTTCCACATCCCCATATGCGGAAGGCCCTGATTTCTTAACCTCTTCTCGAAGGTCAGTTCATCTTCTCTGTCTATGCACGCATTAAGTCTGTACTTGGTCCTCTAGGGGATTGCTATCACATGAATTGTGTTATCAGCTTGTCAAATGGGGAAATAATTTATTAATAAAATATTTTTGGGATTGTCCATAGCAGTTCAAATGATACAATGCATTAAAAAACAATGGGTCTGCATGCTGATCACATGCAACCCTAGTTCTTGATTTGAAGTTAGATGCTAGTTATAACATGATGAATCCTGTCAAATATTTGACCAGCCCATAAAGGACTGAGATCCTTCTTAAATGCAGAAAACAAAATCACATTGCCAGTTGGGTGAAGTTTACAGATATTGAACCTGGTGACAGCAATTTGTGAACAAGCTCTTTCAGATGCATGCTGCTTCATTTACAAAATCCACAGCATGAGCTTCATTGTAACAAAGGTTTGTGATGTCTGTATTTTCAGAATGTATGCATACTTATTGGAACATCCAAACTGGGAGCAAACATTTCCAGGTGACTCTCCAAGAGTTTTTACAAGATCCAACCTTGGGGGATGGGACCGCCAACTAATTCAAACCCAACTAGAGCAATGTATGCCACAACGGAAGTAAGTCATATTGTGATCAGTACAACAATTGTGAGTTGGTTTGCTCTTGATATTGAAACAATGAAGCATGTTAGCACATGAAGGATTTGCTTTGAACATTTGCATGGGTTTGCCTCGACTGACATACTTGTCTGGGAAACTGAACCATACTATGGTTTTTCTCACCTTGACTTGGTTAAATTATGTTAGTAATCATCCCTCTATTAAGGAACGTAGAAACAGTTTGTTTGTCACATTGAGATCTCCCAAACCATGACGCCCCCCCCACCATGCTCTCGGCCGCCTTGGAAAGCCCTCAATGAGTGGGTGTGCACCAAGGTGGTTTGGTAGTTCATAGACCTACCCAGCAAGACTTGTTGAATACTGAACAATTTTTTCAAAGAAAATTGAAAAAGATCAAGACTAAATCATAATTTTTAGACCTGATGTGGTGGATTTTGAGCCATTTTCACACTGGAAATGAACTCTAGGGAAGGTCATTCCTTTAAAAACAAATTTTACCAATAAGGTTGAATTCTCCTACATTAGGTATTTTCTTGAAAATGAGTCTTTTAAAAAGTGTATTGTGTTAAATCTAATGTTCTGAATACAAATGCATAACTAATCCTTACACATGTTGCTAAAGAAAACTCCATAATAATGGTAAATATTTGGAAGCTTGGGTTAAATAACATGCAAGTTATACTAATAGAAATTCAAGTGTGTGTAGTTTACATTCATGTGGCTAATGGAATCACAAGCCTAATATATACCTACTCAGTAATTTAGCAAATTAAATTTGAACTTTGCATTTGCTTTCATCATCCCAGTTTCATTTCTAGTTTTACTCTACTACATGATGTATAAATCAATAAAATCTCAAGTATTTATCATTTCTTGTAAACATGATCAATTATGTGGATGATAGATTACAACTTAAAATCTCAATCCAACATGGGATAATTCATTGCAATATGATTTTTAGAATGTAACAGATTAAAAACCAATTTCAAGTATTAGAGATCCCAATATTAGAGAAAAGAAAAACATCTTAAACATGTATAAGTATTGTACAAAACAGGAATTTCACTAAATGGATGAATTATGTTGCAATAAATGAAACCAAAAAAGATGCAAAACCAAGCTACACATTAAAGGTTCAAAATCTCACCAACTATTGTGAATCAAACACACATGTCAATAGGCAAGATGAAATTATTCCATTAGACACAAAACAAATTATGATCATGTATGGAAAGCTACCCATTATTATATGCTCTATCTACATATCATACCCAAGTATCATATCAAGGAAGCATTTTATATTAACACTTAAATGCTAGGATGACCGATCTTTTTGGCTATTCTAGTAAAAAACACATTATCTCAATGCTAATCTGAAAGTAAAATGGCAATTTAGCTTCTAGGAGGGCTAAAAGGACTCCAAAATCTGTACTTTGACTTCGTAATTGTTTTTTATGATCAAATATTAAGGAAAGAAAGGTCCACACCACAAGGGTGTCACCAAAAAGAGGGGACTCACCTAAGTGTGCCTATGCTTTGACATCAAAGTCAAATTTCAACATTAAGTATTTGGTACATCAACACTAGAAGATGACGACACTCATCTTACCATACCTAGATACGATAACAACACTAGAACAAGACCTTTTTCTATAGACCTTCGATGGATCAACTCATTTCAAATTTTTTTTCTATGTGGGTTATCATGGCCTACTGGTTGTGGGCAACCCAACAAAGAAGATGCATGTAAAGCCAATACCCAAACCTTGTAGAAACCAGCTATTGCAGACAAATGAATTCAGTTATTGCTACCTTCAACTCCTTCAGTAATTTCCCACTACAACTAAATCTGCTCATGCCTCCTAGACATAAAGGTGCTAGATTCTCCACAAATCCCAATAAAAGTCCCAAATATACTAGACTAAAGTAGTATGCCACACAACATGCCAACCCATTGACCCCCTTAAGCCTTTTATCATCTCCATCTTAGGTTTCTATTGACTTATTGACATATAATGTTCTACCCACTAACTTCAGCACATTGGAGTTTATGAAGCTAAAAGGCAAAACATCCACATGATTGAGCTTAGGCATTTTCCCCAAAACTCACAATAATAAAACCAAAAACATAAAATCAAAGAAAAAAGGTTTGAATCCAAGAGTGCTTAGCTTTCTTTGCCTTTTGGTATTTATTCCCGTCTACCACCAAGCGCATTGCCAATCTTTTCGCCTCATCCTCATCTTCACAAGAAAAGAAAATCCTGGAAATAGAGTTCCATTGCTAGTTCTGGATTTGGATGTTGGCATTCCATGAAGAACACAAACCAAAACTCATAAGCTGTAAACAACAAAAACACAAGAAAAATAACAAAACATAAAAAAGTAGAAAGTGCCTCCTCTAACGTCCATGATACCAATTGTCTCCTCTTTTGGCATTTTCTGCCAATCACATTTGATGTAGTAAATCATCCATTAGTTTAGGGTTTCGTCAAATTAGGGCTAAGCCACAAATGAATTTGCTGACACAAGTCCAGTCACATGTGTCACCACTCCCTTCTTAAAAATCTATGTTTTCATAGATTGGTTCATCAAGATGCTAAGTGGTAAATTTACAAATCTCTTCTTGCCTTCTCCCAACATTTCCCATCCAAATTTTTTATTATGCAAGTTCTATTGCCCTCATCTTGTTCTTAACATCCCTTTCCATCCTGTAGCTTACAAAGTCATATGGTCTTTCCCAACTCCCCATGAAATTTCTTCTCTTGCCTGATTTATGCATCTAAATTTTGGTATCCCCTTCTTCAAACCCTTCAAACAATTGTAACCTTTTTCAGACAGCATATACCTTCCATTGCTTCTTTTGAGCTTGCTCAACATTCTCTAACAAAGTCTTGTGAATGTTTACAACTAATTGCATCTTGTTAATCATTTGTTCAACCATAGCTTCATGTCCCACCTATTCATCCACAATAACACATAATCCACTCAAATTATTGTCAACAATAAGGCATGGGTTGCATCCAGTCAATACCATATATGGAGAATATTTGGTACTAGACTATATGCCACATCAATATCCAAACAACACCCTTAGCAACTAGTCATCCTAGTTTCGTGTGTTTGTTGAAGACATCACTGTCAAACCACGCTTGACAGTCTGCATCAAATGTTCTACCATACCATTACACTTTGGCCACATCGGTGCAGTAAACTGATGCATTATCCGATAATCTTGACACAAAACATCAAATTATTTCATCCATTCACTACCATTATTAGTGAGGACATATTTGGGCACACCAAAGTAGTAGGCAACTTCTTCAAAAAAAGTTTAGTTGTAGTCACTACATCATGACTCCTTCCTAGCCTTGTTTCACAACACTTATACTAGTGATCTATAGCCACCATCATGTATTTATTTCGATTGAGTGTTTTTGGCAAAGGTCTTGTAGCATCAAATGCAATTTGATAAAACAAGTCACATATCAGTATGCTCTTCATATCCTCCATTCTAGACCATAAGTTAATAGTCCTCCTAACAAGTTGACACTTATCACAAGTTTTAACAAACTTTTAAACAAGGTTTGTCTTGTCATGTTAGAAGAAACATTGTTTAATTACAAAAAATTTACGGGCTTCACCAAAATGCCCTATTTCAATGTGCATCTTTCTTATGATATGTGGTCTGTCCTTTGGTCTTAGAACTACAAGGTTTTGGAAGTACAATACATCTTTTTGCTAATGATATTGGGTCACCTTCCTTTTTGCTCTTTCCACATCAATAGGAGGATGTTCATTCAGTTGCAACATACTACTAGTGAGCAACTTCATGCTTAAAAGATCCTCCCATATGCCCAAATGATGACCCTTTCATCTTTTCCTTGCTTCCATACCCTTTGGGTCTTAGCTTGATCAACCAAATCATGTGCCTCATATACTAAATCCCAATAGTTTTGTTGAAGATTTAGTTTTCATTTGTTAGTCTCTTGTTTCCCTTGTCCTTCATTTTGGTAAACACCAATTTTTTTCCTTTTTTTTGTGACTTCCTCACTACAATTTCCCACATCTATTTCCATAACAGTGAACAAATTAATGATAGTTTTAGCTTTCTTGGCAACATTTGATTTGGGAATCTCTTGATTAGTGCCACTCAAGTCTTGAATTTCACTGCAAAAATTTTCATCAACCTCATACCTTCCCACTAGATTTTTGTTCAATACATCCACATTGGAATGCTTAGCACCAACATGATGGACAATTTTTAAATGAAAGTTTCAAAGCATCGAAATCCACCCCCCCTTTCGTCCTTATGCATATGAAACTATAGTAAGCCACTCTAAAGGTTTAGGTATGTTCTTAATAAAAAGAACATTTGATAAAGATATTATTGGAAGTGCATTACGCCCTAGACAAGGACATAACATTCTCCTTCCATAGGATGAAACCGCTTTTGTATGGGGGATAATCCTTTGCTGGCACAGGTTATCACTTGTTTTTGTTTTTTTAATTTTTGTGATAGAATGGCCCCTACACCTTTGATGGACCAGTCCACATCCATAATGAAAGGTTGTGAAAAATCAGGCCTAGTCAAAACATGAGATTCCATGAGCCTTTTTTTTAGAATCACAAAAGCACCTTGGTAGATGGGTGTCCACACAAATTTACAATCCTTTTTAGTCAGGCCAAACAACGGCTCTGCAATCTTGGCATACCCAAGGGTGAGTCTTTTGTAATACCTTGTGGTCTTAAGAATGCCCTCACATTTGTAACAAATTTGGGAATCAGAAAACCTTCCACAACAACAACCTTTTTAGGGTCATGATATGAACCTTCTACACTCACAACATGATCTAAAGAAGTAATGTTCTAAGCACCAAAACAACACTTGCTAAGGTTTAATTTTAAATGGACATCTCAGAGTCTTTGTAACACTAGCTTGATATGTTGCAAGTGATCCTTCTAGTTCAAATTGTGTATGTTGACATCATCAATAAAAACCTTGAGGAACCAATTTTTCCAATCCTTCAACCACTATCCTTAAAAAAATGTTGGCAACGTTTTTCAATTCAAATGGCATAACATTCCATTCATAAAGACTTGATTTAATGATGACCGTAGTTTTCTTCATGTCTTCAAGTGCCATCGAAATTTGACAAAACCTAGATCGGAGACCCAAGGTGGTAAACCATGCATATTCTCCCAACTGATCCAAGACATCATCAATTAGTAGCATGGGAAACGAATCTTGTCCAATATGTGCATTAAGTGGCCTATAATCGCCACAAAATCTCCTACTGCCATCTTTCTTAACTAGTAATGCCACTTTGCAAAAGTATTTCTAATGAACTTTTGCGCATCTCACCCAACTCCACTAATGATTGTATTTAACTATTTACTTTAGTCTCCTCCTAGTATGACATTCTTCCAAGGGTCATTTGACAAGGAGGAAAGCCTTGTGTGTCAATTACATGTTCACCAATGGGTAGTGACCTAACTCACCTTTGTGCCATGCAAAGATGTTTTGGAATTCCCTACTTCCCTAATTTGTTCTTCTTTTAAAAAACTACACAATTTAATCTTAGACTTGATTTAAATCCACCTATTAGCTAGATATTTAGATGTGCTTCCTTCTTGCATCATTATAGGAAAAAGATGAAACATAGGATCCAAAGACTTGTTTGTAAATCTCTAGAACCTTTGTTCTTCTTCTGCTTGAACGTAAAGTATCTAATCCGAGTAATAATCATCAATTACATATTGTCTTTCAAATAAACTCTATTGTTGTTCCTACAATGGCAAATTGAATATTTGAATTTGTGCTTTTTCATCCAAACTTGGTTCATCCCATGATGCTCAATTCTTCAATTCAATCAACTTCCAATGGCAAAATCCTCTTGGGATTATCATGCTTTTTTTTTTTGATTGATTCATTTCATCTTCAAAAAGAGAGTCATCACAATAATCATTATAACCAAGAAATTGGAAATTATGGGTTCCTACTTCTCTTGTATGTAGATGTTCCAAACTTAGGTTGTTTAATTTGTCAATGCTACTTCCTTTAGTTTCATAATCAATTGCATCATATTCACAACATTGAAAAACATAACCTCCATTGTAACACTTGGACCGTTCTGTACTTGTATTACACCTTTTTCAACATCAACCACAGCTCCAATCTTCATAAGGAAATCTAGTCCCAACAACAAGTCATAGCTGTCAATATCAACCACAAGGAAGACCATCTGGCACACCACCCTACCCATAGTCATAGGAATGTTGGTGATTCTTCCAAGTGCATGGATCACCATCCCAAAAGCTATTTTATATGTTTCATGCCCTAAAACCAAATGCATGATTCCAAGTTCTCTTACCACACTTGCAACCATTATCAACATTGACGATAATGTTGATACCAAGCCTTCAAGTAGTCCTTGATTAATCTCACCAACAAGATGGAGAGTCTTATTCCAGTTTGTTTTGTTCATGCAAACCCTTTTGATAATAGTGGTAGGTATGACAATAGCTACTCGAAATTATGTTGCTTCAACATTTTATTTTATTTTTGGCCAACTTAACAAGGCCCTCCAAATACTCCAATTCATTAGGGATAATTAAGATGGTTTCCATTGTTGAAGAAAATTTTCCTTTAACAAAATGGGACAAGATTTTTGATCTCATACTTCCATTAATTCCTTCATTTCCCAAATTTCTGCTTTTGTCTTCAAGTGCTTCTTTTGCTCCCACACTAAATGTGGATGCTTGTATGGGTAACCTTTTCTTAGGCATCCTAACCCTAGAAAAAAAAAAAAAAAATTTGTTCCACACATGGTTCAACTATGCTAAAATAGCCTCTTCATCATTTACCATTATTTTTAGAAAGTTCGTAAAAGCAAATGGACCTTTACCATTTCTTTCCAACACCTATCTTCTGTGTGCCCCATGCTTGAACAAAAAGAACATTTCAATTCACAATTTTTTGTCTTCTGCCCCCCACCACATTCGGCGTGTTTTGGTCTTAAATTACTGAACTTAAGGCATGCAGAGGGAATATGTTATTCTAACTTGCAGGGTTGACGTTGGATGGTGTTGTTCCTTCCCAAGGTAGGTATCACCTTGCCATTTATCCCCCTCCCAAAATAATTCACCATGGTTTCATTCAACACTTGTAAATGTTTGTTAATGTTGGTCTCTCCCAATCCCAATTCTTCCTCCTTTTTTTCCTATAGAAGCTCATATGGAGTTTCTCCTATTTCACCCAAGACTTTTTCCACCTCAATTGAAATTGTTAATAGTTCATCCATGTCCTGGTACACTCTTACTACTAACAATTTCCTTACTTTTGGCCTTAGTCTAGCCAAAAATCGCCTTTGCCTCTTCGCATTCGAAATTATGCCCTTGACAAAAAGCCTTTCCAACCTATATAGTACAATTGAACTTTCTACTTGGGTTCTTGACAAATTGCGTCCATATTCATTCTCAACTCATCCTCATCATATACACCATACTTTAGGTGCAGTAGAACCTACAAAGCCCTCTAATTTTTAAATGGTGGGTCAAGCTAACAACACTAGTTTCGGGCCTTGCCTTTCAAGTTAAGCTTGGCAATTTTGAAGAACTTGTCTTCATCTAGCTCCCTAACCTTTGTAGCCATTTGAAGCCTTTTTGTCCAATCAAAAACGTCCTCCATGTCCTTGTCCCAAAAGAGTTCGTCCATACCTTTTGGACTAATCATCCTATCTACTGAAGGTTATCACCACACACCCAATTAATAATTCTAATCTCCTAATTCAACCTCATCTCCCCTTTTTTCAGATTTCACATATTGTAGTTTATTGCTACTTACTTTTATGCTATGATCCATTTCACTTCTACTAATGTATTTCCAAAATGGACATCCATATAGATTAGTGCAACAAAGCCATCAAAACATATGAAAAACCTTACAAGAATAGGCAATTTTCAAAATGTGGTTTCTTGCCTTGATCCTTCTATCTAATTTTGGTTTGTAGAATTTTGCACAACAATTTTTTATACTAATATTTATTGGAATCCAAATATTTCCTACCCTAGGCACTATAATAATTTTCTCCTTAATTACTTGTTGAACCTCAAGATGTTTCAAAGGGCTAAGGGCTTATGAAGAAAAACCTAGTTTTTGAGGTTTGTAGGATGGATTGTTGTCGCCCATTAAGGTTTGAATGGGTTTTCAACTAAAGAATTGCTTTCATAAAGAAACTAGCATGTATAACCCCTATTTTAATATCATCAACTTCTGCAATTGTTGGATCAAACCCTATAATTATGATACTTGCAAATCTAGTAACCCTTAAGATTATTGTCCTTGTACCTAGTTCCATAGGAAACTCCACCTCATCAAAAATTGAAAGACTAAACTGGATTCTTTTGTTCATGGCTCATCATCAACATAGTCAGTTAGTCTTGTTGGAACATTTTATGAAAAGAAGTTGGTTTGTCTTCCTTCAACCATAGGACTGAGAATGTTAGAAACACGAATGGCATACAACTATTCATTTGCACCTTCCAATTGCCATTAAGTCCTTTGATCTGATTTTGAATAAAATCTCCAACTTATGAATCTGGAGGTACCTCCTCTAACATCCATTCTTAAAATCATGTTGCCTACTTGGAACAGATTTTCAATTCCTAGTATGAAAAATTTGACAAAACAATCAGGAGAAATATAGGCCTTGGGTATCTAGATATCCCCAACCCTGGGAACCTTTTTTTTGTCCGAAAAACTTGAAACATCAATGCTAGGGAATGTAAGAAGTGAAAAAGAACTTGCATTGGAATTGTGCAATGTTGACCCACTCTCTGGTTCCATCATGAATTTTGATCCATACTTGCGCATGTGTGTCAAACCCTTTGTGATGTATTTTGACCACTAGATCTCCAACCTTAACTTCCCTTGGATCAATCCCCACAATTCTCAACACACCCAAGCCATGCAAACACAATATCAAAGATTCTACATATGGATTTTGTTCTATGCATGGACTGTCAAACCTATAGATAATTTGATGCTCAAACAATTCATAGGTAGTAAAATTTTAATCATGCCCATTGTCACTAGACTCTGACATCTTCTATACATCTCAAGAACTTGAACTAATCTTATATTAATTTTTATATGTTTGGTCCTATTTTGACTAACATGCTTTGATACCAAAAAGTAGAAACTCACCTAAGTGTGCCTATGTTTTAACATCAAAGTCAAATTTCAACATTAAATATTTGGTACATCAACACTAGAAGATGAGAAGACTCATTTGACTAGACCTAGACACGACAACAACTCTAGAACAATACCTCTTTCTATAGACCTTCGATGGATCAATTCTATTTGGATATTTTCTTTATGTGGGTTATCATGACCTACTAGTTGTGGGCAATCCAAGAAAAAAATCCATGTAAAGCCAATACCCAAACCTTGTAGAAACCAAATGCTATAGACAAACAAATTCAACTATTGTTACCTTCAACTCCCTTAGTAATTTCTCACTACAATTGAATCTGCTCATGCCTCCTTCACACAAAGGTGCTAGATTTTCCACAAATCCCAATAGAAGTCCCAAATACAGTAAACTAGAATAGTATGCCACACAACAGGCCAACCCACTGACCCCCTTAAGCCTTTCATCACCTTCATCTACCCGTTAACCTCAACGTAGTAGAGTTTATGAAACTAAAAGGCAAAACATCTACATGATTGAGCTCAGGCATTCTTCCCAAAATTCACAACAATAAAACGAAAAACATAAAATCAAAGAAAAAAGGTTTGAATCCAAGAGTGCTTAGCTTTCTCCGCCTTTTGGTATTTATCCTCATCCACCACCAAGTGCATTGCTAATCTCTTCGCCTCATCCTCATCTTCACAATAAAAGAAAATCCCAAAAATAAATCTCCATTGCAAGTTCTTGATCTAGGTTTTGGCATTCCCTGAAAAACACAAACCAAAACTCATAAGTTGCAAACAAAAAAAAACACAACAAAAAAAACAAAACATAAAGAAGTAAAAGGCACCTCCTTTAACATCCATGATACCAATTGTCTCCTCTTTTGGCACTTTCCACCAATCACATTCAATGTAGGAAATCATCCATCAATTTAGGGTTTCGTCAAATTAGGATTGAGTCATAAATGAATTTGTTGGTCTAGGTCACAAGGGTTCATATTTCAATGCAAATAATGTAACAAAAAAGTTGTTTTGCATGTATGGAAAAATGCAAAATTTCAAACGTAAGTGAGATTCAAACAAGTAATTAAAATTATTTTCTTTGGGTTTGTTTTGAGGTAATCTTCCTTGTTATCAAGGTTGAATAAATGTGTATGAGAAATACTCCTCTTGACCCTTAGGGTTGACATCAAGCAACACATTTGGCAAAGTCTAATCCCACTAGGGAATAATGTCAAGATGACAATTGTGGCATTTGAATGCAACATAGAGAAAGAAAACTTATATTTTGTTTGTGTTTGGCGTTCCACGCATGAGGTTATGATAATCATGCCTTCTTGGAGATTATAAAGCATGATTTTGATTTTAAAATGTGGGGTCTAGGTAAATTGTCCACCACAAACATGTAGATTGAAAAAAGGTGGATTCTAGTGTTGGTTGAATATCAACATTTTAAGATATTAATCTAGTATTGGTATATAGGGTTCTACAAAATTGAAGTATCACATGCATAATGATATCAAAATATTCCTCCAATTTATCTACAAACATGATATGAAAATTGGAGGATATGAAATAGTTATGCAATGGTATCAATATGAATATAATCAATATGATACTAGTGGATACATATAGTAATTCTAGTATTAATCATGCCTTCCAATGATGATGTATTTTTTTATGTCATGTATGTTAAACAATATCAAGTTATACATAAAAACCATGATTAGTTGTTGAAATGTTGCCACATTTCATATTCATTTGCAAGTTACTACTATTCCAAACAAAGTTAGTATACTTGCACAAGATAGTTCAATTTTTGTAGACACATGTTATAGTGAACTTAAAAAAAATTGACAAAAATAAGTTATACACAAGAAACATGATTGTCCATTTGAATGCTGAGACACATTTCAATGTTCATAATCACTTGTAAGTCACTACATATATCCAATTAGAGTTCGTATTTGCATAACAATTCCAAAAAATTGACAATGTCTGCCTTTTTTTCAACCATTGCATGTACCACCCAAAATAATCTTGCACATGGACTTACATATGAAACTTAAGGCATAACACTAAGCACCAAATCTTCTAAGGTTTTTGACAATCATTCCCAAAATAACTAGGATTTTAAAGTTTGGCTCCATAATCATCAAATAGCTCAACTATGAATTTTTTATTTTATTTTTTAGAAGCAAGAATGTAACATGTCCTTGCATCCTTTGCCAACTTGTCAAAATTTTGCATACAACATGTTCAAGTTTTGCATACATAACCAACATTGTTCATGCATGTTCAAGGTCAATATGTCAACAAGAGTAAAAATTCTTTTAGTTACATTTTGAAACTTTGGAATACCCAAAAGTTGTGAAGTAGAGGATGTAGCATCATGATTTTTTTTCTCATTATCTATCCACCATTACAAGGGTGATTTTAGATCATTAGCATTCATAACAATTTGATGATACAAGGACAACTCAATTTTCATCAAAAAAAGAAATTGGTTTGTTGAATTGATGTTTCAAGTTTCGAGTTTTCACAAAGAGTCATCAATGTTAGGGGCCAAAAGGGGAAGCCTTTGTAAAAGGGTGAATGCATGTAAACCTTTTGGTAACCCTACTTATTGTCTATCGCACCTCATAACACCTCCCCAACATTGCTTACCACTTGCAGTAGTCCCTCCTAGTTTGTAGAAATCTACCTTCAAATTTTGCCCTTCTTCCTATTGCCATGTACTAGCTAATACCTTATTGTTCCAAAGGCTACCTTTTAATATGCCCTCTTGTTCTCTATTTTAGAAGAAACACAACACTACCATGAAAAAGGGGCAACATACATGTATAATCTTGAACTACTATATATTTTCACATCTCCTAATAGAACAAATGCACACAAAACACATAAAAATTCCTCAACCATTTTCCATTATAATCACACACAAGTACAAATACATTTCCTACTATTCTCTCCTCTTTAAACCTTACATCAGACACTTTTCCAAGATAGTCCTCCATTCCAACAACCAACTACCAAAGTATTGAATGCCATAGAAATCCTCCAAAACCTTCTTTATTCCTCCTTCTCTTCAAAGCCACACAAGGTCGACATTGACCCCATGACAATAGGGCCTTCTCTTAATCCTTTCTTAGAAATCTCTTAGATGATTGGGTAGATTACCCCCAACCATTCACTAACATGAATTACTTAATCCCACTAGCTTTGGTAAGGGACAATAAATCTACCACTAGTAACAATTAGTTACTAGGATGCTATGGTACTAAGTAGTCTAGAGATTTATACCCCTTAATAGCCTCATTGCACATCCAAGGTCTAGATGCTTAAAAAGTTTCACTAGTCAACTCATGTACAATTGCCCTTGTTATATTTTGGCCTACATCTTCCATAACACATTGAAGGCCTTTAAAACAAAAAACTAGTTTTTAAAATCATGCTTGTTTTTTATGATTTTTTTGGCCAATACATTATGGTATTTTGTAACGTAATCTGAACTTTAGGTTGATTCACTTCCTTTATCCCAACCTCAAGTTTAGTGTCATTTGTGGCATATTGACATGCTTTGTACATGACATGGCCAAAATATTTGCCACAAACAAGTGAATAAAACTATAATGGTGGACAAGATATGAAATAAGTTAATGCAATAGAAAGGGACTTAGATTTGTGCCCTTGTCCTTGACCTAAGCCATAACCTAGTTGGTGAGTTGATAGTATACAATGTCCAAGATTTCATTTGTTCAACCAATGTTGTTCTAGAAGTGTTACAAGCTTCAAACAACCTTACTATATTGTGATAGGGCACCCAATCATGTGAAGGCGGTTGATGTAGTGAATTAATGTATATATATGTTCATTATTAATGTGTTTTTTATGCACATGATGGCATGTGAAGGATTGTAACAAATGTTTGACTTGTGGGACTTGGTACATTATGCACCTCATGTTTTGAGTAATTTGAATATATATGGATGCCTATGGTTGGATTGTTGAGCACAAAGAAAGCTTAAGTAAGTTTGCTCCAATTATGAAGATGTTAGAACTTTTAATTATCTTGCAACTAATTGTGCACCTAATATAACTTGTTTGGCAACAATTTTTTCATTTGTCATCTTCATGATCAATGGTTCGTTTGTAGTATCTACATGTTATTCCACTAAGTTGCTTGTCACACTTATGGCAATAACTTCCACTTCCCTATCGTGAGCAAACTTTCCAAATCAAAACCATGAAATGTACTAAAATTCATAGTGCACAACTTTGAAACAAAAAACCTCACAATGCCAAAACCTTCAATCCACACACATGATTGCAATTACAACCATGGTAGCAAGAGCAACCCACAACAACAAAACTAACCACCAATTGACAACAAGAAAGATAATAGTAACTTGGCATGTTCTTTGCAAAAATTATTTGCACATTTGTGACATGGATTGAAAGAAAGAAAAAACAAATTACCTTGATGGTTGAAGTTTGAAATGTAAAGTTTGAAGTTCAAAGTTGAAATTAAGAGTTTAAAGGGGTTTTTTTGTGACAAGTAGTAGCCAAACCACATCACCATCAAAGGAGAAGAATGGATGTTGGCTAACAAAAAAAATGCACATCAAAGGAGAACAATGATTATTGGTTAACAAAAAAATGCACATTGAAGGAGAAGCATGGATGTTGGTTGCAAAATAATTGTACCTTAGGTGAAATTGTCGTCATATTTTTTATAAAAAATTGCAAAGATTGAGGATACAACAAAAGGAGGAGCAATGATACCAATGACACAACATGCATTAGAATCCTTGGAAATGAGTACAATCATGGCCTCAACATTATGTCCCAAGGGGATACAACACTTTGGCCAACAAGGTAGCCCAAAAAAATGTATACATAGCCTTGAGAGGACACAAGCAAAAGGATCTACCATTGTTGCCAAACAACCTCCTCTTGTTCAACTTCAACTCACAAAACAAGTGAATTGGTTCATAAAAGCAAAAACAAAACAACAATAGGTTCAAGTTCAAAAATCTTTTGGTATGTTGCACATTTGTTTTCAACTATGAACCATAATAATGTCCTCCAATCTTGTATCTTGGAATCTCATTCTTACAACCATATTTTTAAATTTATCTTAGCTTTTGCAAACTTTAAATAATTTCATTTTGTCATAGTTCACAACTAAGGGATCCAAGTCAAGACTAGCCATTTTCATTTGCTCTTTCAAAGTCTATTTCTAGTTTTTCCTTTGATGTTTTTGTTGTAGCTTTCTTATTCAAAGCTTTGATTGATTTCCTCAATAGTTGTGAACATATTGAAAACAATGCACCACAAGTACATATCCCCCTTGTTGGATTTAATGACATTAAAAATTTGAGGCAACCTTAAGTACTTGCACAAACTAAAAAAAGGATGTAGAAATGGAAACAAAACACTTATGTTTGAAATAATGGTGTCCATATTGTTATGAATGTTTTTGTTACAGTAAAAGTCGTAATCATCACAATTGAATATTTATTCGGAGGAAGTTAGCAAGGATTTGTTATGAAAATTGTAATTCAAGTTCCAATTAAATTGTAGGTTTGTTTTTGGGTTTGTGATTTATGTCATGTTTAAAATATGTTGAAATGACATTTTCATTGTTGTTTTGAATGGTATAAGGAGGGCATACAAATAAGAAGAAAAAAATGTGGGTTAGTTCCATTTGTAGGGAGTGGTTGCAACATTTAGCTTGGCCACACTTGGAATTTTCAAGATCAATTTATATTATCTATTGTCTCTGATGTTTTATGGTTAGCTGTAAATCAAATCAGGATAGAAAACATCATGATAGAGAGTAGAGGTGACAAGAAAATATTCAACATCAATGGAGAAGCCCAACCTTCACTAATGCCTTGCCTTGTTTATCATTGTTTTCCACATGATAAGATTTTTCAAGTTGCATTACCCAATGAAATGTTGGATCGTCTTGGGACATAATGTCAAAAGGAACCTAGTATCTAAAACCTAACAATAGATTGGTACAAATTCAACAACATTTTTGAAAGTGAATATTAGGGTTATAATGGTATAAATATATCAAGTTGGTTTGGTATTCAATAATACCATTATTGATACTAGTGTTGGTTAGGGGCAACCTTTTAACCCATGTTCAAGTTTTTAGCCAAGGTTCAAATTCAAAGACCTAGCCTAGTGCGTTTCAATGGAAGGAGACCAACCACAAGACCAACTTTGATGGGTCTGGATATGATAAGACTTTGCCCCTCACATGACCTAGGTTTTTCAAAGGGTAGTTGGATGCAATAGAAGATTTGATTTGATAAGTTTTAAGGTATTTTTGTTTGGGGTTGGATTTTAAAGGTGTAGGTATAGGGTATAGGCCTTAGTATAAGGATTTGGGTTAAAGTTTAAGGACCTAGCTCCAAGTTCCCATTGTTTCTTTGTGATTTTTTTGGTTGTTTTCCATTCCTTGTGAGTGTTCTTGAGGGGACATTAAATGTTTAAATGTTAAAATGCATATGTTAAACAAAGATGGGGGGGGG
>Ga0209611_10000875_pt1 | contig 48361 bp, 19 predicted proteins | sample S1TSphgellanicum_3_FD_187693 | JGI IMG/M metagenome (GOLD analysis project Ga0209611, IMG submission 187693) | Host-associated microbial communities from peat moss isolated from Minnesota, USA - S1T2_Fc - Sphagnum magellanicum MG (SPAdes) (version 2) | ecosystem: Host-associated > Plants > Peat...
GATTACCAGGGGTATCTTCAACATAAGTTGCAGTTCCAAAAGGAAACAGGAAGGATTCAGGCATGGTTTCCTGAATTAGTTTTGCAACATTCCTCAGAAAAGAATCCAGCCATGATACTGCTCAGCATTTGCTTCTCATTGCTCTCAGAGCTCCACTCCTCTATCAAAGCTTTGATTGTGTCTCTCTTTTCCTATCTCATTGTTGTCCCTACTTTTTTTCACTGTTCAATCCTGGTGTACATCCAAAGGCGACTGCTGTCTGCACGCAGGACCTTTGCAGATTTTGCCAGAACCTTAGCTCTCAGATACAATCAAATCTTTGGAACCAGCAGCCTGCCTCCTCCTTCCTGCATGCTGCCAGCCATTGTGTGATTGATCCATGCAGAATCCGTAAGATGTGGAAACCATCGCGCTGTTGAATGGAGGAGAGCGTATACAATGGTTTCGCTGCTGGCCAGTCACGTCGTGTGCACTTCCATACGACATGCAGACAGGGAGAAGAGGTGCACTGGAAATCTTGATTACGTCTAGAAACTTAGCATGTGCTCATGTATTTACAAAGAAAACCTTAGCATCATACAGCAGCAGCGACATGCTAATATTTACAAAGAAACCTAGCATCATACGCCGGTGGCGGCGTGCTCATATTTACAAAAAATCTTAACATCGTACGCCAGCGACGACATGCTGCGAACAAATTAGTCGTGTTAGACTCTGATGATCTATCTTGTTCACCTTGTTACAGGGCCCGATGAGGTTTTGCGGACGATAGGTATTCACGAAGAAGGCGTAAGGCGGCTATGGCTTGCTGATTTGCGATTCTTTACAGTGTGCAATTGCACCTTGGATTGCACCGTGAAGCTCCGACACGGAGTTGCATGGAAACGGCGGCGTACCGACGCTACTACTGCGCATAACTGGAGATCGGCGTGGAGTGAGGAGAATATTTGTTGCTGGAGCGAATCTGGAGCTACGCGAGAACGATGGCAAGCTTCTGGAGCTTGACGTAGCCCGTAGTGATCGTTTCTCGAAAGCCAAGAAGGGCGCCGCGGGCTGCCGATTGCAGGTATACGTGACCTTGCAACTCCGCCCTGCTTTGCTCGACTCTTGATCGGCTGCTGCATCGGCCTTCGCAACTTTCTTGACATTCAGAGGCTTCAGGATCTTCATGTATTTCTGAATGTACTCCCGTGCTTTTGCCAAGCGTCTTTGGTCCCTCTCTCTTAGATGATCTGCATGAGCGTCTGCCTGCAGAATTGCACGCTCATATGCTCTGGCAGCTTTTCCTATATCTCCAGAGTATGATAACTCGCCGCTGCAATCACTGAAGTATCTCTCCGAGAGATCACGAGGATCGAAGCAATCGGGGTTTGAAGCCTCGAGTATGAAGTTGTCATCGAGGACTCGACGACTGACCGGACGCCGTTGCTGCTGCTGACCTCCTTTCTCTTCCGTCGCGGCCGCCTTCGACATCGACTTCTTGGCTCCGAACAACAAGAGCTGCTTCCACTTGAAAGTAGGTCTCATCCACGCGGAGAGGTTTGATGTATGGGAGCTGCAGCTTTGGGTATTGAAAACCTCGACTCGGTTCATGTGCAAAGACGCTTTGTTTTCGCTAGCCGATGCTGCAGTCGTCCGCAATTCCAGCTTGCCGCTGCTGCTGCTGAAGCACGAATCCTGTGAGCTGCCGCTGGAGTCCCGCGAGCTGCTGCTCTCTCTGCTGGACGATTCTCTGTCCGTTAACGAATCCCTTGAATCTCTCGGATCCTGCAACCAACCGTTCCTTGATCGGGAGTAATTTCTTCCAGGACTTGGAGAGCAACCGTTTGAATGACTAGCCGTGCTTGCAGTCGAGAGGGAAGGAGCGACGTCGTTACTGGCCTGCACCGTGCTGCAGGACGTAAAGGCCTTCTGTTGCAGAAGTACTACTGGATCCGGTAGCTTGAGTGGAGGTATGATTTTCGAGAGACATCGTTGTTTACGCTCACTCTCGTGCTGTTTCTCAGAGGAGAGTTTGAGCACCATTTGCAGACGAGGGGGAAGATGGAGGGGAAGAAGCTGTCCTCTGAAGAAAAGCTCATCAGCAGGAGAATCTGTGGCCGAATATGGAAAGCTGCTGCTGCGCTCCACGAAGGAAGAAGAAATGTTGAACTCGAACTCTTGTGCAGCATTAGAGGGAAAGACCGAGCGATCTCCTGTCGACATCATCGAACCCCCAGATGGGTCCAAGCCGGTGTTGTCGTTTACGAACTGCATGGCTTGCTCGTGCAAATTGTTGTCAACGCCGTCGTCATGATCTTCAACTGCTGCACCAGCTGCTGCTTCCGATGCCCAAAATAATGAGAAGCGCTTCTCCCACTCACCACACTCGGAACTGGCCCCACCTTCAGGTCGACGAAATTTTATGCCTGACAGATCTCGACAACTCCAATTGTCGGACTCTTCCATCTCCACCGATACAGTCTAAGGCCCTGGCAAGAAAACCTTAGTCTATATCCCTTGTCAAATCGAAATCTTGCAGCAAGTGATGCAGAGTTTTCCACTGCTCCCACAGCTCTCCAGTTCGACGTGATCTCTATCCGGTATACATTCTGCTCCGGATGCTCTTCAATTGATTTTTTGATGCTTCTGCGGCAGCGTATACCCAATGTCTTGATTTCGGCTTCTTCCAACTCGTGAGCTTTGCTCTATCTCCGTGCTGAAGTAGGCCGGGAGTGACTATAAGCAGCCATGACCAAGAAGCTGCGAACGTGGACAGAAAATTTTGATGAGAGCATATATCCCAATTCTCGGAGTTGCAACTATTTGTTTGCGATAGCTTCCACCATGGTACTAGTGATCAGCTCATCAAGCTCGCCAATCCGTTGTTGTTGTTGTTTGCACTTTACACCCCCAAAAGAATAAGCGCAGCTGAAAATAATCTAACCGGAAAAACAAGAGCCAAAAAAAATATAAAATTTGCTAGCTAGCTAGCTTGTAGCTGTGCAGCTTGCTTCCAAATTTGCTCCACGGATCGATCTCACGGTTCTAGACATTTCATTCTCCCCCCGCGGAAAAAGTTCAACCCAAATGGAAAGAAGGAAAGCTCAGAGAGGATGCAACATTCAAAGAGTTTGGAAAACACCCATTTTACTTATGTTGATGATGCAAACAGAATGGCGGCGTCACACAACGAGTGTGAGACAGACACAGAGAGAGAGAGAGAGAGAGAGAGGAGCGCGGCGCACAGACGGAGACGTGTTCTGATGATAGATACTTAGCTCAAAACCACATTACGTATTTGTGGTATGTTTGTGTGTGACAAATTACCTGGGCAGTTTGGTTTCGTATTCTTTTTATTTTTTTTCCTAGATCTAAACGAGGGGCACGCTGGTTTCTCACTACCGTAGTACCTTGGCGCTGGCAGCAGTTTTGATACTAAATTATGTTACTTGTAGACGTGTTGAAATTTTTAGAAGAAGAAAAATTTGTGAAGTTAAATAGAAAATCGTTTGGAATATTTATTATGGAATATTTCTTTTTTTGACATGGAATCTTCAAAAATTAAATAACGTATTCGACATTGAAATGTTGAACTCGCCATGTTAGTACCCCTAGTAGTAGTAGTACACGGACTGCTTCAACACTTCTGTTAATAAGTTAATTTTGAAGATTCCATGTCACAAACTACAATATTCCACAAGATATATTCCAAAAGGTTCTTTACTTTCCTTTACAAAATTCTGTTCTTTGAATTATTATTTTTTTGAAAATTTCAACATTTCTACAAATAATACAATTGGTGTTAAAACTGCTGCCAAGGAACTACAATATTTGTTTCTTCTTGGAAGTCATTAAGACATTTCCTGATGTTAAATGGGTGGTTTGTTAATTCTTGGATTCTTCAAAGGTATGATTCCAATAAAAATCTGAAATGAATTGAAAACCCCTTCAAATATTTTAATACGTCTGGTACACTAGCTCAATTTGTGTGTGAACCTAATTATGTGCTGCATATGAAACGCATTGCATATTTGTGTCATGGTTGTATCTGCCAAATTACATGCATGGTTTGGTTTTTTATCAGCCTTGGAAAAGGCACAATGTTCTGACTCATTGGTAGATTTGAAGTTCTTCGTGAAAGAGATTTTGTTTTTCTTGGAATCTGGTAGCTTCCTTTCATTCAAAAATATGAAACCAATAAAACTTGACTATCATCCTAAAAGAATCAAACTAAATTTCTTTCTAAATTAATCTTTAAAAATCAACAAGTAATTTTAAAGACCATATTGAAATAAAATTATACCATGCTTATGAGATATACATAGCCCCACATTGAATAGGGTTTTCAATTTTTGGAATTTGATCTTATGCTTGAGTTCTTTTTGGACATTAGCACAAATGAATGAAAAAATGTGAGCTTGGCATGTCACCAATCACAAACATGAAGTATGCAACTCTGTCTTGATCCACCCCATTGTAAACATGCCTGAATGTGTTTGAACCAAAGTGATTTATGAGTGAGCTCCAACTTGATGAGATATTTTAGAATCACTGTTAGTCTTCAACACCTTTTAAATGGGCCGTTGTCAAGTGGCTTTGCATAATGCAATAACATTTTTTAAATGAATAATGTGTAACAACCAATTCTACGATATTTAAGCTTATGTAATGATCAAAGATACTATAATTTTTTTGTATGTTATGCAATAGGTTTCTTTGTGCATGCAATTGCCAATTGAAATGGTTGAGATTAGGTACATTCGAAGTTTAACCTAATCACACAAAAGAGATTATATTACAGAAGCTTAGAATGTTAATCAAAGAAACATGCGCTCAAAAATTCAAGTGTTCTGTCCTTTTCTCTTCCATGGAGAGATGTATTGAAACTTGGTGAAATTTCTTAATCTAGACACCAAAGGTTAAAATAAAGGTGGACATAATGACTTGTCAGAGATCACCCAGTGTATTGGGAGGCCACCTTAAATCCATAAGATTCCCTCTTGACGTGGGAGTTTTTCTTATGTTTTTGGGTGGGCTCTTATGTATTTCATAAGGGCCTGTCACTTTTTCTTCACATGCGTGACAAGTCATTGCACACAATAAAGCCCTTGGACAGGGGCGGTACTAGAATAAGGTGCCCACCCGTCCACAGGCTGTACCTACCACTTAAGCATATTCTACTCCCGAAAAGTTTTCTAACATGGAGGAGCAGTTTTGCTCACAAATATGTCCCATTTTTTAATTTCAAGACTTTTGAGAATGGAGCAAGTTTGGTGTATGATGCAAGTATCCATGAAAATTGCAACTAGGTGAACTTAGGCACTAAATACTAAGTTAGGTCATGCTTCAAACTTGGGTATCGAAAGACCTAATTAATCTAACAGGCTAGGATGAGTGGCTTTCCACCCTAACTTCAGACCTGCAAAAATTGTCCCCCCTTGATTGTTCCTTAATCAACTTTATAATTAGATGCTTTTCTGGAGCATGATGAAGTTTAAGACAAGTGTAGGTGTGGGGTGGGTGGATGCATTAGTCAGGAGTGGTTGCTTAGGGCCTTGAAATATGGAGATCATTAGAGGATTTGGAGGTGGTGGGGGCTGGTCGGTCATTATAAGTGAACCAAAAACAAAACGCATGGCTCTGTGCACACAGAGGAATGTGTGAATGTGTGCCCCTTTTCTGTTGTGGGATTGGACATGGAGAGCTTCTTCTTCTAAGCCCTGCTGCCATTGTCCACAAAGTATCTAGCCATGTCTGTATGCTCAAAGGAATGTGTGCCCTTTTTGTTGTTTCCAAGTGCAGTCGCCTTCCAGACCCTGCCATATCTACCAAATACCAACCAACTACAGACCGTGAGAGGGCTGGAAAACCAACGAACTAAGAATTGGGTGGGTAACAATCAAGGAACTGCATGGTCTACAAGATGAAAAATGTCTCAGGTTGGAAAACCAACGAAATAAAAAGGGTGTTCAACAGACGTTTCTGCAGAATCGACCTAGTCATAACAATGAACTCTAAAGAAACTGTACAGCTTTAGAGCATCTCCACCCCCAGCAGTAAAATGACCTGTACACATTATTTTTGATGAAGTATTGCAATCAAATAGTGTGAAACTCAGTTTAGGCTTGCAAACATGCTCACGATATAGTGCCTTCCAAGAGGGCCAGTACCAGCGAAATGACTGTTTTTTATTGGCCAGCCATACTGATCTGCCCAAGTGGGAACATCTCTCAATTATATTGTCCACATTTTCATATTTATGGGTGGGAATGGGGGATAATTAACACAGTACTTTGGATGTGGTAAATACTGATAGGGACCCAAACAGGGTGTGGGTAGAGAAGCTCTTAATTATAACGTGAAAAACTGTTTTGGATGTGAATGTAACTTGGTTCATCTTTGGGCATGCAACACTCTGCCATCTTCCTGAGTGTTTTAACACGCTGAGGACAACAGCTTTTGAGTCATAGCATAAAATGGACTATAAAAAGTTAATTCCTTAGTGCTCTTAATTAAGATATTGGAATTTCAATTTTTTCTTTTTTGGACAAACTGAAAAGTCACAGTTCCGTAGTTCAAAGTCCCCTTGATTTGCTAGATGGACAAAGTTTAGGGACACACCAAATAAAATAAGTGGGTAAATATTCTACCTACATGAATTTAAAAACTCCTTGATCCAACAATTGCAAATGTTGCAATTCAGCAATTTATACAGTTGACAAGGTTGCCATGCAGAAAGGAAGTTGGGGACAGGATTGGGGAATCTATATCATGTTAGCTAATGACCCAAGACAAAAAAAGCTAAAATTCAGGGTAAAAGAAGGTAAAGTAAAAAATCAAGGCTTGAAAAGGGTTTATCTTCCCCTTTCCTCTTTACAACGAATACAATTACAATAAGGATTGGTACTTGAGGAAATGCGATTTCCAATTCATGAACTACATAGCAAGCAACATGATACCTACCTAATAAGCTATTTATGCTTATGCTATTTAGTAGGTTATGTAAGTATGTATTAATTTATTAATAGACTTAGCTTAAACATATTAGGTAGATAGCTTGGTTTAGGTAAGTTTAAGTCCTGATTACCTACCTAATAGGCTAAACTATATACCTAGTAGGTTTAGGTGACCTAACTTAAGTTAATTACATATTTAATAGGCTTAGGTAACCTAGGTTAAGCTATGTATCTAGCTAGTAGGCTTAAGTGGCCTAAATTAAATTACATATTTAATAAGCTTAGGTGGCTTATAATAAGCTATCTACCTAGTAAGTATAAGTGATTTATATTATGTAATTATCAAGTAGATGTTGATAGTTTTTAAATTAGGCTACATACTTAGTAGGCTTAAATGACCTAGGCTATTCACATAACTAGTAGAATAGGCTACTTACTTACTAAGTGTATACAAGAGACCAACTCAAAATTGAACTTTGCATACATGTCTATCATAGGTGCATCATAGTTTGTTACAATGTCCAAGTGCTGTTGGGAAGAATATAGGGTACAATGTCCAAGTACTGTTGGGAAGAATATAGAGTAGAACTGCCTATCATCAAACACATACTTATCATCAAACATTTTTCAATATTTTTTTCATCCCTTCATCAAATTGAATGATTTTTGTGTCATTGGACGTGCAAACTAGAGGTTCACAAATGTTCTTTGAGCATTAGAGGTAAAGGAGCAACACAGAAAAGTAATAAGTGATAGTTTGCTTCAATTTTTTTGAAAAATAGATTTAGATCTCTCTCTACTTTCAACCTTATCTTCCACAAAAGGGATTAAAACCTGATGGGTGTGTTGACTAAGGCTTTTCAAAACTTGAAATCTTAATCTGTTTTAATTCACCTATCATCGAAAACTAAAGCCCCTAACATCAAACATTGATATCTTTCTCATTCCTTTATTGAATTGAGCAATTTGTGCAGCATTGGAAGCGCTAGGTGGACAATTACTAATATTCTTTGAGCTTCAGAAGCAGAGGAACAATGTGTGAGGGTCCATTCATCGACCTATCTACCCTAGACTCTTAACACTTTGAAATATCATCACTTATGTTGTTTTATCATATAATCATAGCAATCTGTTTGACAGGGTTAAAAGCAGCGTGTTGGAGTTCTTCTTGAGAGAACCTTTGATTTGATTTTAAGATTTATGTGAAGGTTCTCTGGTTAGGGGTTACATACATATATTTTTTCAGGATTCCATGTTCCAAATCTAGAAAAACATTTTCTCCACGGTTCAGTTCTTGCATAGATTCCAACAAAATGATGTCAACTCAGGTCCAGGTCACAAGAATAAGCAGTCCACAAGTGACTTGAAGCAATCCTGCATGCTTGGGAGAATCGCAAGAAGGGTGATGCAATATTATAATGAGAAATATCATGAAAGAATCGCAAGCATTACATAAGTAGCTCCCATCAGGGATAACTGCTGACATCTACACTAGCGTCTAGTGAACTCAGGAGTGAACAACCCACCTGGGGATCATTTTCTCATGATCATGGGGGACAGATGGAGCATGCAAATGCATGCTGAACACAGAATAAAAAGATGACATCCTCATGATACTTTCCATTTGGGCACTGCCTTTGTCAGTTCTTCTTTCCAGGCATTTTCTCTTTGCAACCCAAGAATTCATTTTTCCCTTCAAGCGCCTACACCCAACAGTTTGATCTATGCTCTCCTTTGGAAGAAGCAACATTCTGACAGCCAGAGTGAACCAGCACCCACCAGCACACCCTACAGGATGGATGTTCTGTGTAGGGTAATGCCGAAGGCTGTGGGCATTATCGGAATCAGTGCCCGTGTGAGGCAGTGGTGGCCCTGATTCCAGTAATGCCTGCAGCCTTGGGTATTACATGGCGTAAAAATTAATGCATCATTTTACTTGTTTTAATCATGATACCTGGTGGGTATCATGATAAAAGTAGCATGGGCATTTTGAAAAGTAAAATGCCCACTCCTTGCTGATGCCTGATAATGGCATGTTAGGCATCCTAAATTTACACCGCCAAAAAGTGACAGAAGTTTTTACATGGACAGGAAAATGCTTTTTCTAAGTATTCCTGTCCCATAACTAACCCTGGTGGTTAGGTATGTACTAACCCATTCACATTGGATCTACCTTCCAATTGTCCAACCTACCTTCCTTTCTACATAGTAACCACTTAATAATGCAGCTCAGTTTCGTATATACATAATTAATTAAGAAACAAAATGTCCAAAAAAACCATAGTTATGTATGTGCAAATGGATGAAAATAATTTGTATCAACAATGAGTAAGTTTGTGAAAACTTCAAAAATTTGTTGAAAGTACAAATTTGAGGCTGGTAATGCAAGACTTTTTCCGGTTTGAACTTTGGAGCTTATTAGTATTATTGGCCTTTCTTTTCATTCTCTCCTTTTCTTTTCGTTCTTAAGTGACATACTGTTTCTCACATATTGGTCTGTTATTATGAGCTAGCAACCACAACATGTTTTTTTTAACATGTGTTGGATATTTTAAACTTAACCTCAACCCAACTGTCCACTTTGATGACCACCCTCCCCATACACTCTCATTTGTTGACATTTATTTTGTTGGAGGCAACTATTGCCAATTGTCAAGAAAGAGTGGAAAAGCGATGAAGGAGAAAGAGTGGGAAAATTCTCAGAATCATTTGCCAAAAACTCCAACACTTCCTCTCAAGTGTTGAGAGCAACCCAGTCGAGAAAATTAACTATTTCAGTGTGGAATCAGACCTGAACACAGGGTATTTATTAGTTACCTACTTATGATACTTAGCCATTTACATTGGTAGTTACTGCTGGTGGGCATTTTAAGAAAATTATAACCTCCCATGTCAGGTACAGTATTTGCAAATTTTCAAAATCAAAGAACCCCAGTTCCAGCTTCTTTTTTTTATTTTCAAAACAAAACAACTGTTGGATCAGGGTTTTGAAACTTGCAAAGAATTGACAGGTTTCTTAAAAGAACTGGGAAAGAACCAGTGGTTCAGGGTAGGTTCCTTGATCAATTCTTTGATTTTTTTAAAAACAGTGGTCAAAAATGATTATTTGATTTTTGACAACCATCAATCGAGGATCCATATACTTGACCCCTTACCAATTGGTTCTTTCTTTGAAAACTGCCCAACATGCATAGTTACCTAATAGTGGGAGGTGGAAGCAGGGAGTCTTACATGATAAGTTGGCAACTCAGCTGTGGTCCATCCAACTCAGACATAAGGGGTTACCAATGGATGGTGCACTAGTGGTTGCCGGAGTCCCATCCACCCACCTGCGTCTCAATTCACTTGCTTTGCAGACCTTGGGCATCAAACTCATTTTGATTTTATGACAATGATCATCTTAAATTCAAAGCCTATTGTATAAAATTACCCCAACCCTTTTGGAGACCTCCATCAACCTAAATCTGAAAAGGCTGGTCATCAGTTGGAAAGTCATCCCTGGTAAATGAACTAAATACCTTGTTGCCTCATCCTTAACAGATGGACAGCTTTAAGGGCAACAACATTCTCCAATGACTCAGAAGCACCAGTTTCCCATGCTTTGAAGTAACTTATGAGGGGATCTAGTGATAACAATTGCATGGTTGTGATTAGCTATTTCTTCTTCGAAAAGACCTTAGATGATTCCAAGAAGAATAATGAGTTATTTCATTCATTCCATTGAGTGTAGAATGTAGTATGTAGAATGGTAGATTGGAAGGAGACAAATCCAACAAACAAAGAGTTTAGAAATTATGTATGTAAGAAAATTCTATCAAGAAGCATGAAGCAAACACTCACCATATATCCTGATTTGTTTGTGAATATCACATGTTAGCCAAATAGAATAAAGGTCTCCTTCAAACTTGAAAAGGAACATATTTCTAACCATAGTAAGAAATAGAACAAACATGGATTGCTTCTTGTTGCTCTAGTTCAAACTACCTCACCAACATAAATGTTGAGCCAAATGTACAGTGCCTAGCATCAATTTATCAATCAAAGTTGCTTCACAAGAATCATTATTGTATGCTACTAAATTAGTCTCAATGCTATCAAAATTTAACAAAGTCCACCAAATAAAACATATACACAAATATGCACCTTGACACTTGGATTTTCACATTGCATGTGAATTATACTTTGGTTAATGATGAGATCCATAGACACTCCCTAGGCATAACACAAATATGGAAAGCTTGGAAGCTTGTTGACATTAAATTAAATGTTAGCAACAAAATAAAACATGCAAACATTTATACTTAACATCATTTACTTTTGAGTTGTTACAAACATTTGTCTTGATTCATTGAAGAATGTTAGGCACATATCAATAATCCTTTCACAAAAGTGATGGTTTTGGTATCTAATTGTATTGAAATACACTCATCAATTTTGATAATGTTTCCACTGAACTCATGGTTTTTGTAAGTACCCACATTGAAATAGACCTTCTCACACTAATATTGTGATTGTTGTTTATAAAGCACAAATTAAATTCAATTGTGTTTTGGGTCAAAATGTGTAACAAGGAGTTAAAAAGGGTGTTGGATATTAAACATAATCAATCGAAATTAAACATTTTTTTTAATTATCATTTGAAACCATAATAATCATGGCAAGTTAGTCATTTTTTCCTCATATAAATGTCAAGGAACTTAAAATAAAAATTCGTTTGATACAAATTTAAGTTTTAATTTTAATTTAAAACATTTTAAAATGTACACCTTATAATTCAAAAGGACTCATTTAATAAAAGAATTTTCATTGAACAAAATATAGACAATAAGAACATATTAACCACACTAAAAAACTCATAATTTTTAAAATGTGGAATTCTAAAACTTTAAAAATTCAAAAAATATTTCAAAATTTGCTTCAAAATTTTAGAGTTTCAAAAGTCCTTTACCACATATAAATGGGTTATAATGTACATAATGTTTAAGAGAAGTTATATCTTAAAGTATAATAAAATTAAAGAATGTGAAAATTTAATTTTTGATGACAACTTTAAATTTTGATCATTTTTCAAGATGAAACATTGAATTTGTAAAGAATTTATACACTTTTAAAAGTTTAGATTTATTCAATAATGAATAATTTTTTAAAATGTGATGCATTAGGGAAAGTTTTAATATTTTTTAGAACAAGTTACAAAAAATTTCATTCAAAAATTCATTTGCAAGTAAAAGTTATTTTTGGGAAAAAAGACTACAAGTCTTTTTCCAAAGTAGTCCATTTGGCTCCTTGTTAAATATTTTGACCATTTTGTTTGATAATGTCCATCTATGGGAAAGGGTTGTAGTGATGTTTGTTGTACATACACTTATTACAAAATTCATGACATAATCATGATTCAAATCCTTGGTTTCAACAAGAGTATTTGACATGATTGTTGTACCATTGTCCCAGCATGATTGTTGTACCTTGTATTAAGACGCGTCCAATTTGTTATATTATCATTTTTTCTTAAAACCCAATTCAAATGAATGGTGTTTTAGTTAATTTGTTGCCTTGGTAAGTTAAGGATTGGGATGGAAGCATATTATTGAATTTTTTTTCAAATAAGATTTTTTCATTTAAAGACACAACATAGTTCTAAACAATAAAAATTCAATTTTATCAAGCAAAGCAAACACATGAAATGGAAATAATGAAATAATACACATCATCATATTTTGTATACAAGAATGTTTTTGAAGTCTCACATGTTCTATGGTTGCTTCTACTTCCTATGTTTGTTTAATTATGATTTTTTTATTTTTTTTAGTGTGCATTGAATAGTAACATGGTATTCAACCATGTTGAATTTGGTCAAATCTCATTCTTAAAAGCCAATAGCATTATTGTATCCAAAAATTTCAAGTCTTAATTTTGTCATGTATATAGCCTTGTTATATTTTTGCTTAGAAAAGAACTTTTAAATGAATTATTTTACAATTTGTTAAATATGGTGGGCATTGGTCGAATACACCAGCATTTGTGTCATAATTTATGTGGAAAAATAATTGAGTTTTGAAACTATAAATGTTTCCATGTTTTGTTTGAAAAACAAGACACATTTTAAATCATACCAAAATATGTTCACTATTTCATGATTCATTTTTTTATATTACAAGTTATACCTCATTGACATGTGATAGAATTTATTAAATTTCATCCATAGAAAACTAAACTTATATGTCTTTAAATTATGCATTTTTAATAACATTAGTTTTTAAAATGTCATTTGTAATATCCTAGCACCCATTATTATTTTACCATCAAATATATATATATATATATATATATATATATATATAATTAATTAATTAATTAAAAGATCATTTGCAAAATGAACATTATTTGACACAACACTTGAACACTTTGAAAAGTCCTTAATTCAAACCAAAAAGTAAAATTAGACTAAATATTAAATATATCATTTGAATTCCCCAACTCTCATATTAGACATTCAACATAATTTACCATGTTCCTCAAACAGTAATAGATAGCTACAATATTTGTAGTTTTCACTAGGACCATTTTTCTAAACCAAAATGCACATCAATTCCATGCATTATTTATTCATTGTCATCTTAAATCTTCTATGCATGACTAACCATTTATGTTGCTATGATTACCAAATGCTTCAAAATTGTTCTTGAGTTTCATAATGCACCATCTTTGCATAGTTCAAGCATTACATTTGTTAATGATTTTGATGTAAAGATTGTATCCATATTGCCGCAATTTCATCTATAATTAGAAGTCTTTTTGATTTGGTAACAAGATTTATTCTTTACATTGAAACTTACTTGTAAACATTCCATTGATTCCATTCATATTAGCTTGTGGTAGCACATATAATGAAGTGATGGTCAAACATTGATCATATATTTAGTATTCTATGACCATGTGTGTGTGATGGTGGGTGAACATGCATACATCTAGTGAATGAACATTACAAATAGTAATAAGAAATAAGCTTCCATACAACTTGATGAAGTTTTGATGAATATGAATTTGGACTAATGACTAGATATTATTATCTAGGAACCTTTTTTTTAAAACCAATTTTTAAAATCTAAATACCAATTTCATGTAAGGTTGGCTTTTCATTGTTGTTTATGTGATTAACTCTTGGTGAAAAAAAAAATCTGGACTTTTGATCATTAGTTGCTTTACAAACATAACTCCATGGAAACTATCAATTCTATTAGAAAAAGGTTTTTTTTCATTAAGTACATAATTGAGTTGTTGACATTCAATCCTATGTGTAAGAAAACATCACCTACCCATGGCATACAAAGAGTGTAACACCATAGATACTTATGGACAATTGGATTGAACATTTTTTTGAAGGAGTATATATTGCTATAAAGAAAAATTAAAAATTAAATGTGCTAAAAGTAGGTTTTTTGGGATTTTCAATATCTAGAATTCAACCAAAAGTTAAGAAAAAACACTATATTTCTATACTTGGTTCAAGTAGGTGACCAAAAATATAGAACGATGTTTTAAAAAAATTTAATATTATGTTTATCTTATAGCCAAATTTGGCTAAATTGTCCTATGGATGATCACCACTTGATAAATTTGACATTGGTGAGATCTAGTATTTATTTTCTCCATGAATTTTGTCAAAATTTTGGATTTTTTTAAGTGTGAATTTGACTTTTTTTTCAATTCCAAAAAAATTCGAGGACAAAAAAAAGAAGAAATTTACTCTTTATTCTATTTTATTCTTAAAACTAAAAACCCTGGTCAGATGATTAGATTTTCCCTTTGGTAGAGTCTTTTGGGGAGTAGGTCAAAATTGTTAAAATGGAAATGGAGGAGAGTAAAAGCGTGAGAACTTGTTTGTGATGTGACCCCTGCCTTTGCTATCCATGTTATGTCCAAAAAGCAGGTAACTATGGAGGCTATGTGATACTTGTCTACTTAAAGCCTGTAAATAACACAATCGATTTTCCATAAATAAAAAAGACCAATAGACAAGCGCAAACAAGACAAATGAGTAGCTGAGATAAAATCTGTATGACTTGATGAAACTGCCTCAGAGAGCGAGAACTTTACGAAGCACAAGAACCTCTTTGAAATGAAATTTACTGGTTTCCCTATTGTGAAGGTAAATTAAGCCAGATAGACACACGCCTCCATTGCACACCACAAGATTTCCCCCAGTGCTTTACAGGTTTGTACTCTTTGTGAATCTCATGATTGCTGGTCCCACAGGATCAACACACTAAGTACTTACCTGTTCAACGTGTCTTATAGTCTGTAAACGACACAACCCACTTGGGGTTTGTAATTCGTACCATTTTGAATGTGATGATTGCTGATTTTGCAAGAGGGAATAAACAATAGACCTAGGCAAGTTCAACTTCCAGAAAAGACTTTGTAGCTTCAAAGCAAGCACATGCAAACCCCAAAAGAAAGGAATTACCATGATCCACACCTTGGTGACTGGTTGTACATTTAGTTGTTTACACAAAGAAGCAAATTATTACTTTTTGAGTGTTTGTGTCAACAAAGCTTTAGATGCCAAAGGTCCAAAGGGTTGCCACTCTCAATTTTAATCACTTTTTTCTTACAACGAATCTTCTAGCACTTCAAAAGATACCAACATTGTCAATTTTGAATCAAGGGACCACTTTGGACTGAGCCACCTCTTAACTTCCACCCTTCCCCCATTTTCACTTCTCATTTACCACTTGCCGGTGGTAGTTGATTGATTATGTTAACATGCTTGGTTCCAAAACAAGCAATTTAGCAAGTAATTTAGCGGGGATGGAATAAAGTATGGCAGTTGTTTATCATTTGAGCATTCCCATCAGCTTTCAAATTACTGTAAGGGTCATGGGTTTATGAGCCCTCAAACCTTATTCTAATGTATCAGCATCTCTATGCACACCTCCTATTTTGGGCCTCAGTAAACAATAAACATGTCCACCGTAGAGTGTTGATTATTCCCATTCTCACATCCATAAACATGAAAAAGTGGATAGTATAAAGTGGGAGACTGTTTAAAACCTCACCACCTGGGCCTGTCATTATAGTTCACCAATCAAAGATAGTCCTTTCCTTATACTAACCCACACGGAGGGCACTGTATTGTTGATACCTTTACAGGCCCAAACTGAGTTTCTCACAATTCAACTGTTACATAGTATTCAACATATATTGTGCAGGCCATTTCACCACTATGGGTGCAGATGATTATAGTGAGCCTTGGAAGAAGGTTGATGGGGTAATTGAATGGTTGCATATTGTGGATGCATTTTTCACCTAATTATATCATATTTCAAAGTCATTTGTGTTTTGCATTTTACAACTCATCATTAAATGATATTTGGGGTTTAGGTTCTCTCCCTAGTAGACATTATTTCAATGCCCAATATTAGCAACTGAAAATCAGATTAAGAGAATTCTCAGAAATTGCATGAATTTTTTTAATGAATTATAGAAATATTTGTAATCCAGATTGATGAATATTTCAAAAGTTTCAAATTGGAGAAAAAATGTGAAAATTGGTTCATGTTGCCCTAATGTGAGTTATGGCTCACATTTCATAAGAGGAGAAAGGAATTGTTGTAACTAAAAAAGAATAAAGACAAAATCTAGTCCAAATTTAGGATTATAGCTCAATTGTAGCGTTACACTTGAACAGTAATCGTAATCTCAAGATATCTTTATGGTGCAATTATAATAATTAAAAAGTAATGGACAAGAAACATATATATATATATATAATATTAGAGTTGAAATATTTGAAAACTGACTCTGCAGAACCTTAAAAACTCTAATCCAAGCTCAAATGAGCTTGTAGCCTAAAATTAATTGATTTTGACACTTGCATACCAAAACTGACCATCCCTGGCTTCATATCCTTGAAACCTTTCAATCTGTGCAACCATTTGTTCCGATAGGCATTTGGAATGCCCTTGCCTGTATTATTACAAGTCCAAAGGTTTCTTTAGTTCAGATATGGTATTAGAGAAAAAGAAAGGATCTAGGAATATGAACCCCCATTCTCCTTCTCAATGAATTTAAAGTGATGTGCCCTTAAGCTATCTGAAATTGCAGGGGCAGACAACTGGTGACTCATAGGTAGTTTAATGACATAAGCAAAAGCTCTGGCAAGTCGGTTCAAGATTGAGAATATTTGGGTCCACTCTAAAAGAGAGGGTCAAGGCCTGGCTCTCAGGATTCCACGTCACTTGGAAAATAAGTTGGACTCATCCAGGGAAGCACTAGTTCACCAAACATGATGCCCACCTTTTGGCCTGTCATGGAACAAAAGTGGATAATGTCAGTGAAGAAGGCTGGTGTGCTTGGGCGAAGTGTTTTTTTTTTTGGAATTTTTGTCTGTAGCCAAAGTGGCTATCATCCCTAGGAAGATTTAGCCAAATCTGGATCTTAACCAAAAATGACGTACAAATCTTTATCATTCTTGTATATTTTTGGCTATACCCATGACCCAAAAATATGAATCTGGCTATTTTTCCTTTTTTTCTCACTTGTGGCAATTGAAAACCTTCAAAATCACTTCTTTTTCAAATTTTTATTTTAATTTCGTCAGAAAAAAACACACACACACTGCTTCGACTAGCGTGGGAAAATTTGAGCGCATGGGTGGTATGGGGCCATACAATATTTGGTGTAAACTTGGCCACTCTTTACTGCATTAGAACAGAAGGAAGAAATGGAAAGGAAACAGAAAGGACCTAAGAGTTAGCTCAATTGCCAATATAAGCTAATATGAGGTGAAGAGATTAAGGTCTGGAGCAAGAGCTAAAGGTACAGATCAAATGAGGAATTTGCTGAAGTCAGAGTGTCCTGCTAGTGATGACTGATAACACTGTAGCTAAGGTGTTTATACTCAACAATTTCATTTGCAACCTCCGCTACCACAGTACTGGGGAGTCTAGAATCCACAAAAGATCGCATAGCATGTGAGCTGAGAATGAGATTGAACAAGAGAATCTCCACTGACACCCTATTTGGCCCTCTACCCCATGTTTACCATCTAAGATATAATGTTTAATTATTTCTGGATCCATGCCCATAAACATGAAAACTTGGACAATATACCCCCCCAAAAAAAAAAAAAAAAATTTTGGGACAATATACAAAGTGAGAGACAACTTAAATGCTACCACCTGGCCCAATCAAATACAGTCATTTTCTTTTTTTTGCTTTTTAAAAATCACTATCCTGTGCATATCTACTAGGGTAGAACAGCCCATGAGCAATCACTTAAGGTAGGGTTTGCTCGCCGTTTTTGCAGGAGGGCCCATTGTTTATAGTGCCCATATTACTTGCCCTCCTCTTGGCACATCTATCACTAAAAATTGGCAAAAATGAGCTGAAGGCAAGAAAGTTACAACCCCCTGAAGTAAGGGGGGTCGTTATAAAAAGAATCAGACCTAACAACTCATAGCCTATTTCCGATCCCCTCAAAAATTCCTTAAATATTACTTTGTTGCTTTTAGAGTTATAAGATGATTTGTAGAGCTTAAGATGGCAATTTCAAAGCAATTTAAATCGCTCAATTTGAACAAAAAAAAAGAGAAAGTTATGCACTGATGAAGTAGGAGGGGTCAAAATGAAAAAAGTTGAAAATAAATGCGTTTTGTAATTCAAAATCTTTTTTTTTTTAATTGCTCTTTTTTGGCTGCTCATTTGGCTTTGCATTTGCTAAATGATTTGTAGAGCTTGAGAAGGCACTCCTATAACATTTTAAATCACTCAAAATGGTGAAGAATTGACAAAGATTTGCCAAAGTGATTGGTGATAGGCTAGTGATCAGTAATGGGCTGCTCTACCCTAGTCCAAACCAGTGTTGTGCAATTATATGATGTTTTTAGTAACCTTCAGTTCCTGTTTTAAAAATTTTGAAAATTAAAAATCTTCTGATTCCATTTTTAAAAAGAAATTTGGAACCAACAAACCTCCAGTTTCTGCTTTTTTGAAAATTTCCCGAATCAAACTGCCATTATATATCAGAGTCAGTTCTCAGATTTTGAGAGTCACAGTTATATATCAGAACTGGTCATGTTAATTTTAGAGAATCCCAATTATGTATCAGAGCTGGTCATTTTAATTTTAGAGAATCACACTTACATATCAGAACTGGTCCATTTGAACTTTAGAGAATCACAGTAATATATCTTGGAGAACCGTCACTTCTGATTATCAGTTTCCATTTCTGATAGTGGCCCAACACTGTTCTAAACTCAGTTTCATACTTGAATTAGCACAGGGAGGGTCATGGAATAATATTAAGCTAAACAACGCACAACCACGTTGAGAATGTAAGATACAGTGGTCAAAAACCTCGTCAAGCCATACCTACCTACTTTGCAAGAAAAGTTCTAACTAGTTTTTGTTGTGTTTGCCAATGTGTTGTCTTTTAACGCGTTTGAAAGAAGGGGTCCCTGACAGTATGATTGATATTGGGAACCCCAAAAGAAACAAAATTGGAGGCAAATTTTGTTGGGGAAGACTGCTGTCTCAAAGGGGTCAGTCCTTTACAACTTGCAAGAAATGCTTATGTTACAACTGTCCTGTGATGCTGGCGTAAGGATCCCCATGCCAGATCGGTGTGCGTAGACCAGGAGCTTCAGCTAAGAACTAAGAACCCAACAAGACTGTCAGGAGGACCCCTTCAGATCTAAAACATAGGATCAGTTGAACTCACAGCTCAGCTCTGGCAAACTGTCAAATTTTATCTATTTCACCATTTTCTAGCTCTTATTTATAGTGGGTCCCCGCACACCCCATATTGGGGCCCCTATAGTGTTTATCAAATCCAAAACAGAATGTTAATTGTTTCCACAGTCCCACCCATAAACGTGAAAGATTGGACAATAGAAGGTGAGAGACTACTTAAATGCAATCACTAGGGCCAATCATTATGGCTAACGAATCAAAAGCAGTAATTTCTTTTGATTGGGCCTTGTGGAGACAATTATATCATGTACAAATTTGCATGTACAAATGAGTGCATATATATGGCTTTAGAAATACCCACAGCATAAGTAGCAAACTTGTTTACACACTGCATAAGTATAAAACCTCTCATCCAATATAAAACTTCTCATCCACATCCATGTAAATGTAATTTCCTAACTTAGGATGTGTAAGTGTAAAATCATGTAAATCTATTTTAAGTTGTGAAAAATGGTGTAAGTGTAAATGATTTACACTTGTTGTGTAAATTTATGCAAATATATATAAATTCATGTAAAAATAAAATGAAAAAATTCATGCAAATACATTAACATTGGCTTTTTGTGATATCAAATCATGAACAAGGCAATGTCAACCATGATCTCAAACAAGGTGATGATGTCCAAATTGTTGCATGTTGTTGCTATAGACATGAACACAATGACAACAATAATGACATTCATGCCATGGTTGTTGCTGCTAATGAAACAAATGTGACAAGGATGATGACAATCACAACAAGGACCATGACAATGAGGAGTGCAAACAAGAATGAAAAGCAAGACCAAAAGGAGGTGGGTGTTTTGGAGCTCACCTAAAGCATCACCCAACAAAAATGACAACCGCAACAATGAGCTACTTAGTGTTTGTAACTTGTCACAAATCATGAAAATTTGAAAACATTACAACTCATAACCACAGGAAAAAACAAAACAAAAAGATGTAAAGATGACTACTAAGAGTGGGGTCTGAGCTCACCATATTCTTGGAGCTAAAAATGGCAATGACAAAAACCACAAAGAAAAATTGTTGGATTTCCTTCACAAAACCTAGTTCATTTACTCCTACTTTGCCAAAAACATTTACACAAAGTCATGTAAATGTATATGAAAATCTTTTACACTTCCTCTAAGTTAGTGTAAAAAACACTACTAGAAAAATAGCATTTCGTGTTTAGGCTATTTAGGACTAGGGTCCAAACCCAGTCATGTAGTCATATACAAACTCTAGTCACTATCATTTTAGCGACTATATTCATGTAATAGACTACATGACTAATGTCATGAGTAGAGGATTTAGAGCTTTATTTGCGCAAGTGACACGCGTTATTTCCTCTCCAATTCTTGGCGGGAACCCCCTTCGTTGGCAAGATCATAGGCCGTTGTTTAGAAGCTTCGTCACTTTTTCGGAAAACTTTTTCAACAATGTCTCAACACATGTGTGTACACAAGTTTGGTTTTGACTGAATATACATCGATCGATCGTGACAATGGGAGAGGCTTCAACAATTCCTCATGACTTGATTCATTTTAAGTCGCGGGCGAGGTTCTGATGCCGTTTTCTCCAATACAAAGTTCTTCATTCTACTACAGTTTAGGGTCCAAATCGGTGATGGAGCTAGCATGTGCTATATCGAATTGATGTCAGAGCTGTGTACTAGAGAAAAGAGGTGCACCCCATGGAGCCACGGAAGTTGACCCATAGGTCTCGCTTGCTCTGGGAGAAATGACTGTCACAACCACCGCACCATGATGGAGCCACGGAACAAGGTTTCATCATCATATTTTTATCCAGCTTGTTTTGTGTAGGCTTGCTTTTCGAAAATCGATGTTTGACCAAATTGCCTGCAGAATGTTAGCGCTGCACATTTGCCGCTTCTAATGCAATCTTTTACCCACCGTCACCAACAATCTGGTATAATATTCGCCCTTTGATTTTTTATTCATGTTTTGTTTTGTATTGTTTTGCGTTTGCTCCAATTTTTTATTTCGTTTTGTTTAGTCTTGTTCTCCTTTCGCTTCTTTGATTTTCTTTTCTTCTTCGTGCAGGAGTCGTGTATTTTCCTCAACAATTTTCCTGCATGAATAATGACAACAGGACCTTGTATGGGTTCCTTCACTTCCAAACCCTATCTTTACTCGACTACTGTAATTCCAAATTCATATGCATAATCAGAAACAAGATCTACTGCCATAGACGTATATTGTTCTCAGAAGGGAGTTGAACATGAAGATCCTTTTGGAGGTCCACGAAACAAGCAACTGAACATAACACTCATCAACTAACATCTTTTGTAGTTATGCAGATGAAGCAGGTTCTGAAAGTTGAACAAAGGGCACTTTCATCTGGGTGAAACCTTATTCATGAAATTCAAGTACGTAATCAATTATTCTTGGAAAACTGGTGTGGTTTGAGACAAGCACTTTAGTATGAGAAGTTGTTCTAAACTTTGCTGTAATTGAAGTGGCTGTGATGAAGTTTTCACTCAAGCAGAATGTACAGCTTCCTCAACATGAATCCACAAAGTGTAATTAGCACAGGTAAAATCCAAGAATCCAAGGAACGTGTGCAGGACATGCATCCAACCTCTCAGGTAAACCGATTTTGACTTCAATCAGCAGGATGATGATCAATGGGCTCAGCAATTTCAACATCTTACTTTTCACATTTGAGCAATGTCAATGGTGAAGAAGTTAGGCAGCACGTGAGGAGTGGATCATTTGGCTTTTGTAATATTGGAAGCAAATTTGGTAGGTCTACCCTACTAGACAAGATTAGATAAAAGCAAAAATATTGTGAGGATTTCTGGGAACTAACATACTTCTGTTGGGACAAGTTTCAGCAACAAGGCTCGATTAGATGGCAACAAGGGGCCAACTGAATTGTGGGGAAATGGGCAATTTGGGTGCAATGAAGCAGGTCCATGTGCTCTTGTTCAAACTCTCTCTCAGAATCAAGATCCCAAGTTTCAGGTTGGTCTTCATGACACTTTCATTGTTAAGGAATACCCTTGCAGGACCTGATCTTTGTGTCCAATTTGATGTTTTTTTTCTGTGTTAGGAGAAACTAAATTAGCAATACCCTTTGATAACCTCAATAGTATGGAAGGCCTGGTTCTTTGCACCATTCACTGTACTGTGTTTCCTTGAGACATTATTCCAAATTTGTACAGTCTCTGTCAAAGATGAGCAGAGGGGAACTTATAGTGGATGACAACCAGGTGAAGCCTGGTGTTACAAACTCTATTTTTGATAATTGGGTTGACGAATTTCAACAGCAACATCCGGCTCCACCAGAAACTTGGGCTGCTGAATTCACAGCCAGAGAAGTTTCATTTTTCTCGTCTACTTAGTGAAATTTACATTGTTTCAGTTTCTATTGCTTATGCTTGTGATTGTTGGGGGTGCCAAACAAGTTTTCAGTATCTGAGTTTAACAGTTTGCACTTGACTTCATTGATGACTCTGGCGTTTTGAGTATAGCATCTGGTCTGACTGGTTGTTCAATGAGTGAAAAACTACATGGTTTCCTCTTTGATTCGAACAAAAGGATGTTAATAAAGACTTTATGGTCTACTTGCATAGCATATGCATTGTGGGGACAAATTGGCTGAGGATTTTGCAAGGACAAAGCATGAAGTTGCATCAACCAGTTATTGGGTTGATGAGTTCTCTAAACTGGGATTGAAAGACTGGGCTGATGAATTTGGGGATCAAATGGCTAAGGACTCCTTTGATGATGAATCAAACTCTAGTTGGTTAGACTTATATGACAAGTAGGGTCCTCTCTCCTAATTCAATGACACATCACTTAGTTGAATTTGGTGAATTATTGTTATTCATTCAAACGTTCTCATGAGATCCACTGTTCCTTTTGAAGTTTCATTCAATTGTTGACATGTCAAAGTTGTTAGTTTAGGGTAGGGCTGCTCTTGTTCAATTGGTGCAGAATTGGTTGTTGATTTGAAATCTGAGGAGCTTTGATTCACTTGGTGTTTCAAAACTACTTCAGTTCCCTGCAGGGGGCCCAAGTACTAATAGTTTTCTGGTGATGCAGATTTGTGGAGGAGCAAGTGAGGGGAGAGTAGAGGGTAGTCGCATCATCCAGGTTTGCGTACCAATTTGCATATCACAATCCATATGTGGGTCATCCTCATCCTCTAGAGGAAGGCTAGGAATTATTTAGGAGAGGATTGATAAGTCAAGCTGTTCTGGCGTTGGAAGTTGAGGTGCTGAAGTCTTGACAATTCTGATTGCCGGCGCTTACTGGGCATTACCCATGCGAAAAATGTTGATGATCGACAGGTGTATTGCTATCAGTATTCTATGTTGCTATCTAGTTTTTTTATCTGCTAATTATGAAAGGATGACGTATGGATACAACAGTTTCTTCTCTCTACTGGATGATTGCAAAGTCAGTGACAGTAGTGATTGAGGCTTCTACTCAAAGCCAGAATATGAGGAAATGCATGGGCATTTCCAGTTTTCATGAACCACTATTACAATTGGAAGGAGGGCTTTGTTTACAAATCTTATGTTTCTGATCATTTTTAATGTGAAGTACTCTTGATTCATTGGGTTTTTGTGGGGTCTAGGCAATTGCATCCATGGTAAAAGCAAGGGATGATGATCCATCAAACTTGGAGTCCTGCTTGCCCTTGGTGTCAGCCACACCAATGGTTTGTCTCATCCTTCTCTCTCCTCCCCTCAGTTGGCTGGTTATACTAGTTGGGAGGCTTGAGGCTTTTGCAATGAACAAGAGTCATGGATATAGATTTCACCATAATGATGATCATGAAGAACAATAGAGAGGGAGGCATTCAGAAGGGGAGGAAGGAGGTGTCATCTGGCTGAACCCTAATCAATTAACACAGAAGACAATGTCATGTTTCTTGGGTTTTTTCTTTGTGTTTTCACAATTTCTATTATGATGCAGACATTGTTTTAAATGCAAAGGAAGCCCTCCAAATATGCTTTGGATGTCCAGGTGCCTACCTTGTCATTATTATTCTTCTTTTATTCTATTGTTGTTTGGTTTCCCTAGTTCCCTTCTCTTATTGGGCTTGAATTGCTCATGCTCCCCATGAAACCCTAATCCTCGAAGTTCACAGTCGAAGGCCAATGTTCTACATTGTTTATGATTTCCTTCATTTGGTGTCAAGGTTGTTTCAATTGTAGTTTCAATCTCGAGAGATCAAATGGCCAGGTGTGCCTTGGGAACATCAGGGACAATATAACAGGCAGCAAAAACACCATCAACTTACCATTTGGAAAGGATATCACCCACAAAGGAAGTGGCATGTTGCTGATGTTCACTCTATGCCAGTCATTGAAAAATTTATTCTTCAATTGGACAGGCTGATGTGCATTCTACGGAAGTAATTTGAACCAAACGTTGAACTTTATTTCATAAAGGGTATGTCTTCCACTTGGCTCATTTCTAAGTTCTTCCAATTTTTTTCTGAAATTTTGTGGATTGGATGCCTTAAAAAGTCATGTCAAAGACTCCTTGAAAATATAATCTCAATCATCTTGCAATCTTTCTATAGAACAGTGTCAGTTCATTCTCAAGTAGAAAACTAAATCCAGTTCTGGAACCTAAACATCACAATCAATGAAAAGAATAAAGTGGGTGAAAGTATGTCTCTTTTTGGCTTTTGATTTTCAGCTTTTGCTTTACTGCAAATTGAGGAAAGTATGTGTAACCTGTACAATCATTTTTCTAGTAGTGTCAAAACATCAGTCTTTTCTAGTCACAGGTCTTTCATGACAGCCAAATTGACAACTAAAGGTTAATATCATGGTATAGGTATGTGAAGGAACAGTGCCCATGGTGTACTCTGTACTAGAGCTGCCAGCAGTTTGCATCTTGTGTGGGGTTTTTTCATTAGTAGTTTATTAACATCTTTGTTGCAAGTTGTATTAGCTTTGGTTCATCAAGTATGGCAGAATTTGTTTACACAATTCATCGCAATAGCCAAAGAATATTTAGATTCCAATGGGGACTCTTGGATAATAACCAACAGTACTTGTAAATATTTTGGTTTTGCTATTGTTGGATTTAAGATCCATGATAATAGTATTATGTCAATTGGTCTTAAGGTCCTTTTAGATTGCCTAAATTATTTACTTGTTTGCAGCTGTGATGTCTTTGTAGTGTTATTGATTGGTTTATGCCTCACAGAATATGGCATGATATTAAATACAAGACGGTGTGATCTCATAACCCTGCACATGAGATCTTCCATATCCAGAGGAATATTTCCCATGTAGTTGGCAAGGACTTAACTGTTTACCCCACTGCACTTCTCACATGTGTGGTGGGCATGGGAACCTAGCCATAGGATTTCCCATATTTTGACTTAGCTTTCCATTTGTGGTTGGTAGGGGTTTTAGGGCATCCTGTTTACAGTATATACCATCTGCGAACCACATGTGTGTTATATAAGAACCTTGGACATCAATGTGGGTATTCAGTTTGTGGATTTTATGGTTAAAACTGTTGAAGCCAATGTGCGTACAATACTGTCTGTTTATTAAGTGGAAGGTGGGTTGGAGATTAGATTTCCCCTAGATCCTTGACATATTTTGCCAGAACTGGCATTGCAGGGTTTTGGTTGAACAAGGTACTTTATTGTGCAGAGTGCTAGGGTTTATGGTACACACTCTCAAATTGTTTTCTGCTTGGAACTTACAGTGCGAATGAGTGGGTATATAAGGCTGCAATAATGTGAGTTAAATCCAAGTCTTCTTAGTTCAAGATGTTATGGCTCTCAACTTGCCTCCTTTCACTGATGAAATGTTTAGGACCATATAGCTTTCCTTTTTGTTGCATTGGTGCTTGACAACATGTTTCTTATACATAGATAGTGGTATAAGGTGGGAATTAACAAACTTGTTCATGTGTGTGCAATTTGGAGTTGAGATCAATTGACTGTTTGATTTCTGCTTGTTGTGGATTTCCAGGCTATTCCCTCAACACATATGGATGGGTTGGGTGGGTTTTGGCACTCAGTCAACAAATCCATGATCTGTTTATGGAATAGTCATGAATTCCACAACCAGTGAGTCAGTTTGGCTGTGCATGACATTATTTAGGGATACACAAAGCTGGTTGACTCAACTCGATCTACCTTCAACAATAGGGTCCTTCCTGTGCATTTGAACGTTAGCATTCTCCCCTGATCTGTTGAGGTGTGTCATCATATGTGCTTACAGCACATGAATGACAATCTTACTGGCTTCCAACTTTTGCAGACCATTACTTTATAAGCTTTATTGCATATTCTTTTGGCAATTTGCTTGATTGGGATGTCTTTTGTTGTATGAAGGTCCTTCATAGCTTCTGTAGATTATTGCAATGGCATGTTTCATGGATGTGGACTTGTTTTGCAGGAAGATGCTTGTGAAAATGTCGAAAGGTAGCATACTGGCCTACTTGAAAAGTTTGGTGTTCCCCAATATGCATGAGCTTTTGCATGTTTCCTCTTGCTTCTGGTTGTGCATAACTCTTCAGAGCAAAGTGTGCATTGATTATGGGTGAAAAGCTTGCAGTGCAGGATGGCCACTGGGCATGGCAAATGAAGAAACCTGGTAGGGCCTTAGTGAACTCACAACAGATCCAGTCTATTGTCACACTTTCATAGTTGTCTTCTGTTGTGGGGAGGTGTGTCATAGTTATAACTTCCTATCTGTACCCAACATTGGAAGCTGATGAACTCATGGGAACTTGTCACTACTGCCCAGCATTTGTTTGATGGTCTAATGCAGTGTGATCAACTCTTATAAGGCTGTGACCACACTCATATCCATATAGAATCTAAATTGTTGTGGATATCTCTACAATTTTATTGGTATGGATCTTCACCCCATGGATTTGCACATAGTTTAAGTGGTTGATGACCTTCAATTAGCTTGATCAATCCAAGTTATGTTGATTGATGTTTATGTACTCTGCTTAACAAGTGGGCCACATGTATGGATCATTTTCAAGTCCACATAAACTTCTTCTGCTCACAGGCCATTAATCTTATAATATGAGCATCATGAATGTCCACACCTGGGTTTTCTGCACAATTCCAAGATATGTGTGTGATGAGCTAGTTCAACACATTGTTGCCACAAAGCTGCCCATAACATCAGCTTGCAATTTTTGGTCACATGCACACTCTAATTTTCCTAATCTAGTTAAGAAAACTTGGGGTCATGAGAATATCTTCATCCAAAAAATGTGCACACAACAATATTCATAGTTGCACATTTAACCATTACACAGAGCCCTGATTTTGGAGGTTTTCAATGGCCATGAATGGCAGAAAAAATTATTGCAGATAGCCAAATTTCTACACTAGACTGTACGCGTGTAGCCAAAATGACAATGTGTAAGCGATACATTTGTTCATATTGGGTTTATAGCCGTATTTGCCTAAATCTCCCTACATATGCATGCCATTTTTTCTATTCCCACTTATAGTTATAGCCACTACAAACAAACGACTTGCAAGAAAGCACTAGTTCCAACAATATTTAGGCTTCTGGAATCAATTCATGGACAAAGTGGTTGTGGCCCCTGTGGAGAAAATGTCACCATAGTTGGCACAATCTCCTTATTTTCTGGCCACGCATTAAAGTGTGACATAGAAAGGTTTGGCCATTTTGGGCCTTCTGCACTCAGAAAGGGATGGATAGAAAATACTTCTAATGAAAATTCCTACGGTCATCCATGAACTTTATCAAGGCTAGATATACAGGTTTGGTAATTAGGGTTCCAAACAAGATTTAGGGTTAGGTCACCTAACCCTTGTTGGCGCCCTTGTGGGCATTGCATATGTTGAGCCTTTTGAAGTCTAGTGACCTTCTCCTCGAATGTCCATCATTACTTTAGCGCTTTCGTGAACTATGGGCGTTTGCATTGGTTTCTATACAACATGCACCACTGGGCATCTACAGGCCCTACTACGGTGCAAACCAATTCACATTTATTCATACTACAAGTCTTGGGATTTGTATGCAAGCTGATTTCTGACAATGGCCAACAGTCGGTGTCTGTCAAAGGTATGGCAGCATCCCGCCGAGATTTTGGAGGAAAATTCCAGAGAGCAATCGCAATGTGTATTATACAATCTTCATGCAACTTGAAACACCATTATATTCAACTTGGAGTTCTATGGTTCCTTCTTCTCTTAATTGGTGAATTCCAACAAGTAAGGCTTTCACTTATCTTCTTGGTCATGTTTTTGATCTAGGAAGTAGATTTTCTTCTGCCATTGAACGTTTAACATATAGATAATTGAGCCTAGTATGTGCATTGTGTTTGTATTGTGGGTTGCCTCTAACACTAATGGCTCGTTGCGTTCTGAATTGCAAGACAAGGTAGGTTAGAAACAATGAGTGGCAAAATAGAGTGCTGCTGATAACATCAAATCATGAATTGTTGAAGACCCTCTTGTGCAACCATGGATGGAATACACACACGCAAAATGCCAAGGCTTTGGAGAAGGTCATGTCTAGCAACCTTTTTTGTGATTCACTTTTTGCATACAATTTTTGCAGGTGACAATTTTCAGTTGATTGATGGAGGGTAATAATTCGATCACCCATTGGAATTTGGACTATGGTGGAATGGGTTTGGAATCTAGCCTTTAAGATCGGTAGGTTTACAATCTTGCCATTGCATTTAGAGTTATGATCCACTACCATCATGTGCTATGAGATTCCATGTACAACAATTAGGGTCAAGTTCAGTCCTCTAAGCTATATTGCTATTAATAATGTACATATTATTTGATGTCAATTGACATGTTCCCTAACTGTTTATAGTTACATGGATATCACAACAACACATCTTGGGTTTTACAACTAGTTAATAAAATGACTATTGTCTTTTTTTATTACAATTGGAACTACAAATTTATGTTAATGATTGTGTAATTGTAAAGGACATTCACTATTACAAAATGTGGGTGTAATTCACTAGTCCCTATTCAATAAACTAGTGAAATCATTGTTTCCCCACTAATTCTCATTTGTTATAACCACTCACAATTTAATGAAATCATTTGGCATACAAGGACATGTTTTGTTATAATGATTGTGGTGCCATGTGGCATTATGGTTTTGTGACTACGGTCAATATCACGACTTGATGGTTTTTACACAAATATCAAAATTTTCAAAAATGTATTTTTAATGTGTTTTTAATTATCCAAAATTAGGGGTCTTTGCATACTAAGGTGTCCATTTTTTGGTGTCACAAAGGCAGTTTTGGTGGGTACCTTTAAGTTTGGTACAATATGTTTTGTTGTTACTTTTATTATTTGGCAACATAAAAATTGTAACACCAACTAGCATTTGGGCAACCATTGTTACGTTTCTTGATGTAATTTTATTACTTTATTTTGTAAGCTAAACTATTGGATATTATGCACATGTTCTTTTTATTGTTATTACATTGTTTTGAGTTTTTTTTATTGTACATACTAATAGTGTTGCACCTCAACAAGAAGTAACAAGTTTGTGGCATGCATGAAAAAATCAAAACTAAATGTTGGCAATTTTTTTTACAAGGTATAAAGTTTTTAAAGATTGGGACAAAATTCAGTACATCTTTATTCCATGCATCTATTCAATGTATTGTTATAGGGTGATATTGAAGCATCTTAAAGTTCAAACCTAAATTAAGTGGTCATTGGTTTGCCCTAAACAATTAAATCAACAAAGGTAACTATTGCTACACTTGTTGATGTAATGTTATTACTTTATTTTGTAAGTTAAAGTATTGGATATAGATGTTATTATTGTTGTTATTATATTGTTTTCACTTATTTGTAAATTATATCCATAATGTTCCACCCCAAGAAAAAATGGCAGATTTGTGGCACACAAATGAATCAAAAGCAAATGTTGGCATTTGGTCATTTATAAGGTATGCAATTTTTAAAAATTGTGATGAATTTCAATATGTCTTTATACCATGCACCAACATAATTTAAGTGTTACAATGTGTTGCTAAACACTTGAAAATGAACTTAAATAAAATGTTCATTGGTCAAACCACCTCTTCTTTGCCCTAAACAACCAAATCATCAAAGGTAGCCATTGCTACACTTGTTAATGCAATGTTACTACTTTATTTTGTAAGCTAAAGTATTGGATATTGATGTTGTTATTGTTGTTAATAGATTTTTTTCACTTATTTGTAGATTGTATTCACAATGTTTCATCTCAAGAGGAGGTGGTAGATATGTGGCACATGAAGGAATCAAAAGTAATTATTGGCATTCAATCATTTACAAGGTATGCAACTTAAAACAATTGGGATGAATTTCAATATTTTTTATACCATGCACAAACATATTGTATATGTTGCATAATGTGTTGCTGAAACATTTGAAAATGAACTTAAATCGAATGTTCATTAGTCAACCACCTCTTCATTGCCCTAAACAACCAAATCAACAAAGGTAGCTAATAATCCACTTGTTAATGTATCAACTGTTATTACTTTATTTTGTAAGTTAAAATATCGGATATTGATTTGTTATTATAATATTAAGTTGTTTTGACATATTTGTAGATTCTATTCGTAATGTTACACTTCAAGAGGAAGTGGTAGATTTGTGGCACATTAAGGAATCAAAAGAAAATGTTGGCATTTGGTCATCTAAAGGTATGCAACTTTAAAGGATTGGGATGAATTTTAGTATGTGTTTATTCCATGCACCAACCTATTATATGTGTTACAATGTGTTATTTCAAAAGCATCTGAAAATGAACTTAAATCAAGTGTTCATTAATCAAACCACCTTTTATTTGCCCAAATTAACAACCAAACTAAAAAATGCAACCATTGTTATGCTTGTTAATGTAATGTTAGTATTTATTTTTTTTAAACAGAATATTAGATATTGATGTTGTAATTGTTAATTTTTTTTAACCTATTGTTTGATTGTATATAAAATGTTGCACCTCAAGAGGAAATGGCACATTTGTGGCACACAAAGAAATAAAAAGAAAATGTTTCCAAGGCCATTTCCAAGGTATGAAACTTCAAAAAATTAGGATTTTTAACTTCAATGCATCCTCGCCCTATTAGTGGAAATGATCCCAATCACTTAACCATTCCACTCAAATTTTGAATGGAATGCACCTATCGCATTATTCATGTGATGCACCCCTAAACTCCTCATAAGATTCAAATGCAAGTTCGAAGGTGAAAACAGTGAAAGAAGAAAGAATGGGGATACGCTCCCTAACTTGCAGCACTTTGGGGGTAGAGGGGCGTCTTGGAACTCTAGGATGGGTACTAGGATGAATGACAAGCAGGTCAATTATTCACACAAACCAAACAAGTTGGTTAATGCATAGTTGGAACATTTTTGGTGCACGGACGAACCATGGGCACACATGGATTCACAAGATTCATCACGGCCTGGACTTAAAGGAAGCCACCACCTTCCCCCTTATATTATTCCTTATGATTAACCATGGTGGCTACATCCAAATGTCATTTTGCCCCAAGACTCCCAAGTTGGGAGTCCCGAAATTCCTAAAATTGGGATTCTCGGCACTTTGGAGTGTCATAACTTCTTGTGCAAACTTTTTATTGAGGTGAGGTCTAAAAAAAAAGTTGTATCCCTTGTCAAGAGCTTTCCAACAACATGTCATACGCCACCTGCACGCAAGTAAATCAGGGTGATTCTCGACTTTTAATGGTCGGGAGTCAAATTAGCACTTTGACCCCAACCCTTCTTTTGGCCATAACTTGTGTTTTAAGTACTCAAATGATCATACAAACCCTTTTTAGACATCTAAGTTTCAAGAGCTTTCTAATGGTATAAAGAACTTTTCAATCCAATGAATTTTGACCCCTAAAATTACTGTCTGAAAATTTGGAAGTCCATCAGGACTTCAACTCCCAAAGTGGGAGCCCACTTGGGAGTGTGTGGGTTCATTCCCTCACACTCTCCTACACTCCCATGAGCATGAAATGTGACTCCCAAGCTTCACTTCTAGCCCGCACCTTTGCAAGCCCTTGCCTTGGTCGTGGGCCCAAAGCTAGGGTCGCGACAATAATGGTTTGGTAGTGGTTTTGGATGTTCCTAATGATTACGGTCCTATGGCAAGAGACATGTCATTGCACAACCACCATGCATGCCCAAACCAATAGCTATAATGAACCAATCTTTGGAATTTAAAAGAATGCAATGGTTAATTTGGTGCATTGCCATTCCCCCCCTTATTGATATTTTTGTTTTTTGTTTGATATATTACTACTTTCACACTTTAATTCCATAGATTGATTTACACTATCATTTATGATGGTAAGATGCAGTAAGGGCCATGTTCAATACTAAATGGTGGGATTAATGATTATTATATCCTAGATATGACATTATTGGTGACTTTAAAGGTCACTCTTATAAAATTATTCCATGCACCAACCTAGTGTAATATGTGTTACAAGGTTTTGTTAAGCAAATGGAAATGAACATAAATCTTATTGTTTTGATGCAAATGACACATAAGTGATCCTAGGTGCACATATGAATAATTACCCCATATAAATGCGGGATGCAAATCTTCATTACCTTTAAACTCCAAATGCCAATTGAGAAAATTCAAATATGTGTCGTTCATGGAAAGGTATGGGATCTCATAGCTTCGAGGTGAATGCCATTAGCATGTTTCATGGAATTACAATTTTTGATACAACCATATTGTTCAATGAAAATTATTAGTTTATTACAAATTGCGCATATTCACGTGTACATGTAACACTATAAAGTTTTGAATTCATAAGACTTGGAATTTCATCCCAAGATTCAATATCTAGTGTTTTTGTTATAGGAAATTATAAAACATCACTACATGTGATTGATAGGGGTTCAAAGGAGCAATAAATGAGGCGGAGGAAGAGGTGAAATGTGGAAGCATGAATATCATAGGTACCATTTGATCTTAAAGGTCCATGTGCATGTTTGAACATGTTTTTAACAAATTTCATAATATAACGCTAACATATATGAAAAATAGAATCTATGGCATTAAGACTAGGTGTAAGTGATTAGACCTTAATGATACAAGCCCAAATGATGCACAAACCTCAAGCCTTATAATGAAACAAACTTAGTTTAAGTGACATAAACTTGAAATGAATTTAGTGAAACGTGCTTGACATAAGCCTTAATGACATAGACATGAGTGACATATGTGAAGTGACACATGTGAGGTTTTATTGGCATATGCCCGAGTGACATATAACATTGGTCAAACCCAAGTGACAATATCAACTTGAGTGACATAGGTGGAGTGAAATGGGCATTATTGGCATAGGCCATAATGACATATTATAGTAAGCGCAAGTGTAGTAGGAAACCCATGTGGCATAGGCCTTAATGGCATAGGCACTATTGATGTATTACACTTTAGTGACATAGGTCGAATGACACATGTCATAATGATATAGACCTATGTCCAAGTGATAGAAGATGAATGATAATGTCTTGTTGTGGGAAATTGTAAAACATCACTACATGTTATGATTAATAGGGGTTCAAAGGAGTAGCACATGAGGTGGAGGAAAAGGTGAAATGTGCAAGTGTGAATATCAAAAGTACCATCTAATCTGAAGAGTCCATGTGTATATTTGAACATGTTTTTAACAAAGTTCAAAATACAGGACTAGCATAAATGACAAGTAGAGTCTATGGCATTGAGATTAGATATAAATGATTAAACCTTATTGATACAAGCCCAAATGATGCACAAAACCTCAAGCCCTAGAATGAAATAAACTTGGTTTAAGTGACATAAACTTGAAATAAACTTAGTGAAACATGTTTGATTAACACAAGCCCCAATGACATAAACATGAGTGACACATGTGAGGTTTTATTGGCATATGCCCTAATGACATATAACACTTGTCAAACCCAAGTGACAATATAAACTTGAGTGACATAGGTGGAGTGAAATGGGCAGTATTGGCATAGGCCATAATGACATATTATAGTAAGCCCAAGTGTACCAAGAGACGCATGTGGCATAGGCACTAGTGATGTATTACACCTTAGTGACATAGGTTGAGTGACACATGTAGTGATATAAACCTATGTCTCAATGATAGAGGATGAGTGAAAGAAGACCTAATGATATAGACTTAGTTCCTAATGATAGAGGTTGAATCACACATGCCATAATGATATAGACCTATGTCCTAGTGAGAGAGGATGATTGAAAGAGGACCCAATGATATAGACCTAGGTCCTAATGACAAAGGTTGAGTATTACACGTTAGTGACATAGGCCTTAGTGATCTATTACAGTTTAGTGACTAGGTTGTAGTGATGTAGACCTAGGTCCTAGTGATACAAGATGAATGACATAGGACCTAGGTCCTAGTGATGGAGGTTGAATGACACATTATTAAAGGCAAAATTATTGGACCCTTGGTTGGTTTTTCTATTATTTATCGTAGTCTAATACTTACTACTTTACTATTTTTTTTATTATTTACTATGTAGTGTTGGCAACCAAAGGGTATCAAGGTGCCCCATTTGTTTTGCACACACAATATCCCACAAGTCTAAGGCATTACGGAAGAATGTGGACATCTTTTTAATGGTCGCCCAAAGATCATGAATTTTGTAGGGACTTGGTAGTGTAAGATGGGGTTCGAAAGATGGGCCTACCTCCACCAAAGGTCACAGTGGTTGACATTTTTAGGGAAGTTGAATTAAGGGCACAATGGCTTGTTGGTGGGGGGTGTTCAACAAAAAAAGAACCTACCAAGAGGATTGGGATCAAGAGAGTGTCCATCCTATTTGAATTAGAATATTGAAAGGTATTAAAATTATTGAAACTTTTGAAATTCCTTCATGAATTGAAATTTCATTCAACTTGAACAATATTTAAGCAAGGCCATTCAATTTTGTTCACATAATTGTCCCCATTATATAATAGCCATGATTGTGCAATGTCAAGTTTTCAAGATGAAAATTCAGTAATAAGCCCATGAAACAAATCACTTCAATATATTGTCAACAATTGGCAGCATAATCATTGGAGTGTTAGTCCTTAGAAAGTCAACCAAATCACTTAGATGTCACTAAAAAATCACCAAAACTTGCATATATGGGTGCACCCAATGATGAATGATTAAGGCGATATGGTCACCTATATTGTTTATGGACATGCTGCAAGCTGATGTTGTAAGTGATAATAAATGAAAAAAGGGCAATGAATCCATATAAATAGCAATTTGTGCAAAATAACTTAAATGGAATTAATTGTAATGGGTGCATATATTGTGAACAATGTAAAAACTAACTATTCAAAACACTTTTGATGTGATGCATGTGGAGCAAACTGTTTCAGATAACCTCTTGAAATCTTTAATTGGTGAGAACGACATAATGGAGGTGTGAAAAGACATGCAAGAAGTTGTTTTACACCAACATTTGTGGCTATAATCAAGGCCTGGATCATCTGACTATTTCAAATCGACAACCCCTTATGTCTTTACATGAGAGGAATCTTTTCTAGAATTTATCTCTAGTATTCGAGCTCCAACAAAATATGTTGCTACTTTTAGGAAACATGTGAGCCCAAAGAGGTTGTATGCCATGAAGAGCCATGACCACCATGTTATGGTTCAACAAGTACTACCAGTGAGTGTGCAAAATTTGTTACAAGCAAGCTCGAGAACAACAATCATACAACTTGAGAAATCAATTCAGAGAATCTTTACTAAGGTATTGAACCCAAAAAACCTTGTGGCGTTGCAAACATGTGTAGTGGAAACAATATGTTGTTTGAGATATGGTTTCCATAGGATTCTTTGACATGATGACCCACCTGAGTATCCATCTTGTAGATGAACTAGAAATATGTGGGCCAGTAGTTGCCCAGTGGTGCTACCCAATGGAGAGATATCTATCAGTCCTAAAAAAATATATGAAGAATAGGGCTAGGCTAGAAGCTTGCATGGCATCTAACTACATGTATGACAAAGCTCTAAGGTTCTACACATAATATTTTGCATTGTATCTACACACACGTCACCACATGTGGGATGTTAATGAAAAGGAGGTAGACATTGGTGAGGTGTTGGAAGGACATGCTTAATTTAAAAGATTGAATTCAATGGAGCTAGAAGCAATACATGAACATGTCATCACGAATTTTGTGGCAATAGATTCATTATATTGGTATACATTTCAAATAGTAGCATGTTGGTGGATTTGTGGTGGATTTTATGTCCATAAGATTATAGTGGAATTGACATCGTGATATAACATATGCACAATGGAACATCAAAGTGGAATAGGGGGCTAAAAGGTTCCCAAAATGGAACTATACAGTTTCACTTTAATTAATGGGAGTGATTGTTCAGTGGAATGTGCTGGTGGTAGGAGTTATTGTTCAATGCAATGTGCTAGTGGTGGGAGTGATTATTCATTGCAATGTGAGTGTGGTGGGAGTGATTGTTTAATGGAATGTGCTAGTGGTGGGAGTGAGTGTTTAGTGCAATGTGCTAGTGGTGGATTATTTAATGGAATGTGTTATTGGTGGGAGTGAAAAGAGAATTCAGGGTGTTGGCAATGCATAGGCAGCGTGGCCACCTCATTTGGCACAAAAAATCCCAACAATTGCAAGGTGGCTATTGGATCATGTTAGGACACAAATGGCAAATGGAGTGGCAATAGACCCTAATGTGGCAGTTTATTCTTGCCCACCATCAGCATTGGCCTATACATACAACAATATGTGGGCATATGGAAACCACTATAAAGTCGAATTTGAAACAAGGCCAACACATGCCACTTATGACAATGGTGTTGCATGCATGTTCAACAAGGTAGTCACAGTTTTGTATGAAACAAAAACATTGTAATCGCCAATTTGCATTATGTGGGTGTGTTAAAAGAAACAATTGTAGTGTCCTACATTGGCCAACGTGTAACATTGATGAAATGTTCATGGATACCTATTCACACACAAAGGAATGTAGCAATTGTGTGACAAAATGAACATGGATTTTGGGTAGTGAACCACGAGTGACAAGTGAATGCAAACCTATAAACTTATGTGCTCCCAGTAGTGGTATCACAAGTACGATTCATCCATGATCACAATGCGTGTAAAACATATTCTATTGGACAACAAATATCCAAAGTTGTGTATATATGAATGTTGGCCCCGCTTGGTGTAGTGATGACCTAAACAATACAAGGGTCTTAAATAGGGGCATGTCAATATCTTTACCATGTACACATCTTCCATTGTCTACCCACTAATTAATTATTCTATCATTGTAATTTGTAAGTGTTTTTTCTAGAGGACAAGGTGAATGGTGGAAACTGGTGAATAGTTGTGTGAAATGAAACTCATGCTCGACATGTAATGGCTATGGTGGAGGACATGACATTTGGGGTAGACATAGATGGGCAAGGCATTATGGCTTTTGATGACCTTCAAGCTGATGTCGAAGATAATGATCCAGGTAATGCAAATGAAGGGAAAAAGGTTGCTACAATAGAGGTGGAACATGTGGAGGCTTTAGTTAAGGGGGGGAGGGGGGGGCCTTAATTCCAACTCGGATGATATTGTCGTTGAGTGATCACAATAGTTTACAAGGTGTGAGTTGGCCATTTATATGCAAGTTGGTTCATTTTTTTGTGGGGTTTGCAACATGGGGAGGTTATAGTTATGACATAGCTATATGATGTACATAGTTCCATTAGGCAATGCAAGAAAGTCGAACAATGATTAATCCACATATGGATTGATTAATGTGTATTGCATATTTGGGGTGTAAATGATACAAATTATATTTATCCACTCATTTTCACTAAAAGAAAAACACTTATTTTCGACTTGTCTTTGTAACTAAAATCCCTTTAGTCACCTTGGACAAGTTACATGTGATATTAATTACAAACGACAAAAGGTATTGGATGAATAAAAAATCCAACAAATACAAGTTCATCCTTTGACTCCATTGTATACATATTGTCACGTGCGACTATTTTTGTCACTATTGAAGGCAAATGATGTGTTGCCATGTGTCCCAATATTTAATTATTTAAAATAAATAATATTATTATTTTGAAATAATTTGGGAAATTCAATTCACATGCTTGGATTATTTATATCATGACACATGACCCAATGTAAATATGCCACATGGCATTTCAAAATGAATTTAATACAAAATATTAATATTAAGTTGGTACGTACCTAAGTAGGTACATAAGTAGGTGTTTACAAATTGAAGCTAAATACCTACTTACATACTTGGGTAAGTAGGTAGTTCTTGCCTTCTTAGGTTAAATACTTACTCATATAGGTAGGTACTTAAGTAGGTAGGTACATAGGTCAACCTAAGTGGGTAGGTCAAACTAAGCACCTATTTAACTAGTGGTTGGTTTGAATGGTTCATTCCCACGTGCACACAAATTTTAATGTGAAATTGAATGACATCACCCCTTGTTTATATAATGTTCAAACTAGGAATGGAGAACAAACAATATGGGATAAGTTTTGAAGATCTAGATTATAAGAAGGATGTAGATTTAGATGATCATGTAAAGGCGTTTTAAGTAGTTGTTGGAGTAAATGGAAAAACCTTGGAGGAGTACATCATTAATGCATTTAACTATACATTGAAGGAAATGACATCAAATTAATGTCATAATTACATGTCGAAATTTTTGAATTGCATTTTTTTGGAATTAATTCAAGGATTTTGTAAACATCATCAAGACATAGAATAACGAAAAAATTTACATGGAGCTCAAAAATATCAAGCATGAAGATACTGAACGAGTTGAAATGTACTATGAATGCATATAGAAGTTGGTTCATGGATTGCAAACACCAACCACAAACAATTTTTTAACTATTGTGTTTTTGGCATGATTGTAATCCTATATAAAAATTGTAACTGTAGGAATGAAGCGTACCATGTTACGGTTGTAGATGGAAGTGGTGTTGTTATGTGAAGAAGATATGACACTAGTAGAAGCTCAAAGTGCAATGTCGGTACCACAAATTTATAAATTTGCAACGACAACAACAACCACAAATGGAACTAGGAAAGACTAATGGCAAACATTGCATTAATTGTGGATAAAACAACCAAAATGTGGAGATGTGTATATCAAGAAGAAGGAGGAGCCCAATGTAGTAGCAACAAAGGTTACCAATCAACCTTAGAAGGGTCAAAAAAATAATTCATATGCTTGCCACATCTATGGTTTAAATGGGCATAAGATGATGAATTGTCCCAAGTTTATAGAGATGCAAAAAATATTCCAAGGGAAAAATGCATCAAGCTCAAAAGGGAATGTGGTAGCTAAGGTTAAAACAATCATTGTAGATGTGAATGTAGTAGACGTCAATGTTGTTACAAAAAACAAAATCACAGAAGACCAAATGTTCCAAGAAAGAAAACCAAGGAAGAATAAAAGTAATGTAGATTAGGAGGAGGAGAAATTGAAGAAAAACAATGGAGGGACAATTTAACAGTTATAGAAAACACAAATTACCAATGAAGGATCTTCTACATCAATGGAAGAATGGAACACAATGTGGCTAAATATGCTCGATACTACACCTTCTATTGAACCTCAAAAACCTTAAGAATTTGTAATTTCACAAAGTAAATTGATATCGGTAGAAAAAACATTTCAGGATATTTGTAAACAGATGTTGGAAACCAGTTTTACTTTGAACTTGGGACAATTATTAAAAATAGTTCATGAATTGAAAAAATATCTCAGGAGGAAAATGAAATCAAATAAACCATATATTGTATATAAAATCGTAACAAAAAAAACAATAACATTTGTAGTATCAGAAGTAGCAATAGTGACAATCACTATTGATAACCATATGGTGGTTATTCATGTACATTCTGGAAAAAACATTATAGATGATCATAAGTGAATTTTCAATTTGATCAACTATGGCATGCTATTACAATGGCTACAACTTTGTGTTTACCTATTGTTGAAACAAGATTTGTGTCCATGTCAAACTTTTTTTCACTTGTTTGTGCATTTTGAATGGTTGTATCAAGTTTCATTATTAGACAAGGTCATTTCTAATCAAAAACCCATCTAATTTTTTTCTTTTTTTACATGAGATATTAATTTGCATTATACAATATTTTGTTAATGCACCCTTTCAAAAGAACCTTAGTTGTGATGAAAAACAAAGTGAACTAATGGTACATAGTATAATAAATAAAAATTTGCTAAAAGATGAACTCATAATTGCTCCAAAATTAAAAAGAATTATAATTCATGACACCATCAAATTGAAGTTTGTTAACCAAAAAAAAGGACCAAAGGTTTGGAAAATGAAAAGAACCCAACCAAAAATGATTCCTTTACAATATGTTCTCCTTACGAATGTTTAAATTGAAACAAAATATTCTTTTAATAACATGAATTAGCAAACACCAATGGTTATTTGCATTTTTTCCATCAAGATTGTATTATAATATTGCTTTTATTTGATTGAAGCCTATTTTACATGCTCAAACTTTGGAATTAGTAATTTGAAAACTTCAATTAAAGATGGCATTGATGTTTAAATAATGACATGGAAGGAGTTTTGTTGAAAGGATAATTCATCCCAATCAAACGTCAAGTTACAAAGGTTGACTAGAAATAATTGTTGAATCAGAATCTTATGGGAACCATATTTATCTAGTTTTGGGAGCATTTAAAATGCAAGAAGGAAAATTGGGTAATAATTGAAGCCCATGGAATCTTGTATTTAACTACCATGAACTACATGGGGGGAAAAAAAACTAGAACAAGGGCATGTCATCATTTAATATGCACAACCCAATGATCTTTTTTCAATATGTAACAACACAAATAATAAAAATACAAAAAAAAAAAAAAAAAAATTCCAACTTGGAAATGACACACATGTTACAATTTAAGATTTGAAATTCTTTGAAAAAATTGACATGAAATAACTTGGAATTTGAAGCAAGTTGAGGGTGGAAAATGTGTTGTTTAAAAAAAAAATCAAGTGTAAAAAAGGAGGGAGAAAAAAATTTGATAAACAAAAAAAGACCTTGAAAAACCATGTAGAAAGCAACATTCGATTAGAACAAGAGTGTTGCACAAAATCCTATGTATCACAAGATCAACAATGGCAACACCACCTTCGTCAAGTCCTTTATTATTCACATCCAATGAAGCAGGGCCTAGTCCTCCAAGTATCGAAGAAGTGAATGATGCATTTAGAAGACTTGGGGAGACACAACGAGAGTTTAATGGGATAAAAGTCGATCAATACATTGTTACAGATAATATGATACAATCCCCATTGTCACATTCCTCATTTTCACACACCCCTCCTTCAATTTGGACCATGCAACAAAATTCACCTCATGTACTTCATAGTTCAATTCATGGTCATCATGATCATCATGTAGATGTTCGACATGTACATTTTTACGAAGATGAACACCATTGTTGTTGTTGTGTATGTTCAAAAACTTCTCTTGGTTGTTTTTGCAATTGTTTTAAAGGTCCATGGAAGTCATGATTTGGGCTCAAATTCGTGAACATTCCCAACATCTCATTTTGCATGCATAAACACATGCATAAGTGATTCTTACATTTTTTTTGCATTCATTGGGTTCCATATATTTAAAGCCATTTGAATTTATTACAACAACAATTTCCCTCTTACTTTAATTTTGGTGAATATTTATATATTGTTTGAATTGGTATGATATGAATTCAGCACTAAAATGTTGTTGAATTTAATTGTTTGTTAGTGACACAATTTCATCAATCACATGATCATAGATTTTGTTTCAAAATGTGATGATTTTTGAGGTATTAGTTACTTATATTCAAAGAATTGTCTTGTGTTTTCCTGACTAATGTACTAGCAGCCCATCACACAATGATTTCTTGTAAAAGGAATGATATAATATCATGACTTCATTTATGCATCATGGTTATTTGAATAATTTATCATTTCTTTCGTGATTTGTTTTTGCCAATATTGACATTGGAGAATTATTTTGTATGGTGACAATGACAATGAAAATTAAAAATCTAAAAATTAAAATTTGCACACAATCATAAATGTTTGATTTTCAAATATACCTTATAAATTTACATCCCATGAAGCAATGTTATGTATTGTATTATTACAATTGACATTTTTCATACATATATAATATAATTTTTTAGTCATGAATTGCATAAAATGTTGTTATTAATGGTCTTTTGTCTTTTATCTTCTATCTGATCATGAGCCCAAGTCACATGGAAAAATCTCCATGGAATTTTTCATTGTAGAATAATTTGATGACATATTCTTGGATAGATGTTTGAATCTCAAGGTTCCACAATATCCAAAATTGATCCAAATGTATCCCAACATGTGTAGAAAAAAAATTGGTGGACTTTTTTTTGCAAACAATGATCATGCATAAAAACATAAAATTTTGTGATGGCCATAACCATGTTGTGACAAATGTTATATTACATAAAATGAAATAGATTATTAAACATGAAAATAAATATAACACAACATGAAACAAAACCAATACAAATACAAAGTTACATCAAGATAGGACATTGACATCTAATTGATAATAATCAAAAGAATGTAACCATGAAGTTGTAGGTCTCACTTGTACAAAGTTCAAAATTTGAGGTGCATGGTACTAAGTTATTTACCTCTACATGGAAATGTGTTTTCTATATGAATAAAGATTACACGTGAAACACATTTTTTTTGCATGATATTGGACTTGTGTACATTACATACAAATTTTTGTTTGAAGAATACAATAACACTCAATCAATCTTTAGTGTTACAACCATCATGGTTGGATTGCAAAAGAATGTATAAATTTATCCTTTTTTCTCCCCCTAAAAGATAATCATGCACCCTAAAACATGAATTATGTCTTGTACAACAACTCTTGTTAAAGTAGCAAGCGAAAATGGTGCTTTTAAAATGTGGATCAATACAAACAACACCATTGCCAATGAATAATAAAATTTTACACAAAATTTGTCTTCGAGAAATTGTTACAACATGAACATAATTGATTCCTCCACAAGTGTTTTCAAATCAAAGTTAAATGAAACTATGAAAAATTTATGTTGTACCCATGTTTAATTGTATTATAATTTGATATATGGACTCTTTTTCATTTGAAATTGAATAAATCATTATTTGTTTAAGAAACCAAAAATTAAATTAATAATAATAATGATCAAGGTTTTTCTAAAAAGATTTATGGAATAGCCTCATTGTTGAAGATCCCTATAAAGATATAATAGTAAATGATCAAGCATTTGAATGGGCTTTAGACCTTTTTAGGGATTTTTGTTATAGTTGGCAACCTTGGTAAAAGTTGGTGATTTTTCTCTCTTCAAAAAACAATTTAAAAAACATTTAAAACAACATTCTTTCAAAAAAATAATTCATTGTTTTGAAAACAAAAGCACCAAGATGACCTTTATGCATAACAAGTAGTAACACAAAAAGAAAACCCATGTTAATCGGTAATTGGGGGTATTAAATTGACAATAAATTAATAATAGGTGGGTTTTAAAAAATTGAATTCTTAAATTCTTGTTTGTGGTGATTGAAAGAAAAAAAACTTGCCTTGCTAAATTTTCCCTTTTTTTTATAGCTTGTAAAATATGATGAGATTTAGAAGTGAAAACCATGTGTTAAATGCTTGATGTGTGTGTAAAAGTTAATGTTGCATGTGTTTTTTTATAAACTCACAAGTGGTGCAAAGTCAAAGTTACCTTGAAACTTTTGAGTTGAAATCCTTCAGAAATTGATCAAGATATGACACAAGTATGTCAATAATAAAATTATTTTGGCAACGCTTCTTATGAAGGAAGTTTGTTAAGAATTATTCAAATCAAGTGCTTTGGATGTAATTTGCATTTCCAACTCAATGCTGTTTAGTTACTTTGTCAATATTTGAATATAATAAAATTGAAAATAAAATTTCTAGGAATTATGGGTTTTTATTCAATAGATGAATAACATAAGGAGTAAAAAATACATGGGCCAAGCCAATATAATTTTTTTTTTTTAATTCCATTTCATAGATGAAATTGATTTAGGTTTTTCATTTGATGTTCAATTTATAGTGGTGAAACTTCACATCTTGGTGACCAAAAAAAAACTATGTGAGTCCTACAATTGATTTTTTTAAAAGCCCAAAATTGTTAGATTTTTTTTTTAATTTAATAAAAATCACTAGATTTAGACAATAGGTTCCAAGTTCCAAGATGTTGTCAAAATATAATAGGATTCAAAAAAATTATATTGTCCTATTTGATTTGTAGCCAAATTTGGTTAAATTTTTTTGTGGATTATTGTCATACCGTTTATAACACCAAAAAAAAATTAGAAAAAAACCCTTGGTTTCAAAGTTGCATGATGTTATTTAGGACGTGGAAAAGACATGGAAACTTGATAAACCATTTTGGAATGTCATAAGCAAACATTGAATTGTTTTTGGGAATATGTTATGAACATTTTGGGGACCATATGGAAACATAAAACATTATTCTTTTTGTTGGAGATATTTTTCATATAAGGTAATGTTTAGTGTTGTGTGGTTATTTTATTATTTTAAGAACCATGGTTTTGGGTATTTGAAAACCCATGTGCTTAAAAAAAATTGGTTGCAATTTTATTTTTTTTAACTAGAAAAATTCACATGTTCAATTACCTTCTTTTGTATTTAAATTTTGTCAATTCTTGAGGTCCATTATCTTTTAACCAAATAACATGTAGTTATACACATGGGTTTTTTAGTTTCAAGACGGGCAATGTGAGCAAATTGAAAGCCCAAATTTCCTTTTACCACCTTGGGTAAGGTTCTTATAAGTATGAACATGTTAAAAATCTTTATAACATATTATGACAAGCTTTCTCAAAAGACATAACACACAACCAAACTTGCATGAACACAAAAATATGGACTCAAACATTAGAGCTTGGTACCTAAAAGATGCATTTGGTTTTTTCCTTTGAAAAAACATATGGGAATAAAAACACTAGGTTGATTATTGGTGACTTTGTATTCATAATTTTGACCCATAACTTAAAGTGATCATGGTAGCAATTTCTTAGTTCATTGTTCATCATTGCATTTTGCTTTGTCCAATTGTTGTAGTAGAAGAATGTTTGAAACTTCATAACAATGTTTCTTCCTCTTTCATGACCTTGAACAACTTATTAAATACAGAATAGAACCAAGAGAAAACTAATCCCCTTTTCAAAACATGAGTGGTGATTCTATGGTATAACGTTTGTTTAGGACCAAAAAAAGATTATGAGTTCAAACCCACTAGTGTGTGCAAGTGAAAGCTTTGTGCCACTTAACTTGATTTAAGGTGTCAAATAACTTTTAGCTTAAGCTAGTAACTGAAGTTGTAAACTTGATCTTTGAACATGTCAAGGTTAAAAAAATGCACAATGGTGGTGTTGGTAATAAAGTATTTAAAGAAAAATGCAATGTAATACTTGCATTTGGGACATTATGGAGAACTAAACTATTGTAGAAGCATACAAATTATTGAGATTGAAATGGTGGGAATTTCATTACTACAAAACTTGTCCCTAAACCACTCAAGATTTCACCCACCTTCCACTTGGAGAAAGTCTATTCCACTTGACTAGATTGGAGGTGGAAATCCTTAGTGGTTTAGAACCCATGGCAAGGTGTCCAGTATGTTTCCACTATTCACCAATTCTATCCATTTAGTTCCATTGGTTTCCACCTAATTCACCACTTGCACTAAAAGGTTGGGAATAATTTTTTCTTTTACCTACCCATCCAATGCATGGGCACTATTTGAATTTATGGGGTGGACATAGATAATGGTCGTGGTCTCACATTTGGTAATTGTGGAAGTGGCAATAGTGGAGGAAGGTTGTCATATTTACCTACATATATACACCTATACATTCCATTGAAGCAAGTATCTAGCATTAAGCATGGCCCACAAAAAGTAGACCCACAAGGATACCAAGTGATGTATATTGAACTACAAGTATCGAATTACATATTACTATATGGTTGAAGTAGGTTTAGAAGATTATGAGTTGACAACAAACCCCTAAACAAGTATAATACATGTGATTTTGATGTAGACATTTCAAATAATAATCCAATTAAGAGGATCAAAATACATTTTTTTCAAGTAAAAATTTAGTGGGTGAGATATGACAAATGATGCCATAAAAAAATGGGCTCATGCCAAGGACAGTCCTACATAGACAATGAATAATGGATATAGTATTGTGGCCATATTAAAGGACATAATGGCCTATTTAGTAACCATAGTATGAACAATGCATTATATAGCCAAATGAACTTGTAGACATTAATTATCAAGATAGATCCCAATGATCCAAAACCCTATCCATTGGTTAAAAAATCTTTTAGCTAACACCTATAGCTCAGCAAAAATCAGATCAAAATGGACACTTGCCCATGATGCCATCATCCATCATGACGCATCAAATACTGGAACTCCCACAGAAATAAATCTTTTCATTGGTCTTGCATGCATTTTCAAAAGTTGTAACTAGAGGGTTACACCTTGGTTCATACCGCATGACGAGTGTCGATGGGTGGATCACTCATGTCACTTGCACCATTTGTTCACCCTCCCCAGATAAGGTTGGTAATTTAGGTTTTGATTTATTTCGTGAGCCTTTGCACACCCCAATAATCACATTTGCCACAATAATGCTAGGGAAGCCTGGATGTAGCAGTGTGCCATCGGTGCCAAGATTGAGGGGGGGCTTGCATGAATGTATATAATTTTTGAGGTTAAGGCTACATGCATCATTAACTTGGCACCTAGAAAATAAACCCAGGGGTTTTAAAAATGAACATTTCCATCAAGTTGGATTTTTTAAAAATGAAGTGTGACCACCAACTTACAAAATCATTTCGAGGATGTAAAGAAACAACATGATGTTTTTTATCCTTGCTTGTTCCTACCAAGGGTGTAAGGGGTCTTCGGGTGGCCTTGCCTTTTGGTGGTTTGAATGTTCCATTAGGTAATTCCAGAACCTTTTTGAGGTCAAGCTTGAATGTTAATTTGTTCATTGACCTCCAAGTACCTTGAGGGAGAATTGGCGTACTAAAATATGTTACCATCCCTTTTGCTTTCTCTTTGATTGGGATTGCCACTGTGGCTACATCATGTGCATTGGTTTCTCCATGAGTTTTTGCTACATCTTTATGCACCACCATAGCCAACTTTTTTATGTGTTGGGGAAGTATCTCATTTCTAACTTTAGGTGCATTGACATCACTTGCTAGCACATCAACGACCATTTGTTTAGAAGTTGCATCATCCACTTCCGTCCCCAACACATGAACATCCTTACTTTTAAAAGATCCCTTCATTTCCAACAAGCAATGGGCATGACCAGCCTTCTTTGCCTTTGTGTGGTTGTGTGCTTATCCAAATTATTGACTATTTTGGGCCACAATAAGGAGGCAATCTAAAGATTTGGCATTATAACCATTCTCCCCTAAACAGTCAAATGATTGGGTGTTTCCCAACATCTTTGGTCGTATGGGTGCATAGCCCATTTCATCCATCTGTGACCCCCCCCCCCC